>Ga0209257_1000408_pt1 | contig 83362 bp, 75 predicted proteins | sample AraplaCvi_mCL_r2_FD_184277 | JGI IMG/M metagenome (GOLD analysis project Ga0209257, IMG submission 184277) | Arabidopsis root microbial communities from North Carolina, USA - plate scrape MF_Cvi_mCL_r2 (SPAdes) (version 2) | ecosystem: Host-associated > Plants > Roots > Endosphere | place: USA...
TGGGGTCGAGAAAATTCAACCCACTGAAATCTCGGGAGTTTGTTCGCTATCCGCCGAGCATAAGCGGTCGGGGACATGCACTCACGGCAGGGCGTCGCGGATTGACCCACGGCCACGGGGTGAGTGCATGTCCCCAACGTCGTCCCCGAGACCCAGATCCTGCGCCTCCGCGCGAGTCGACAACCCGGCGCCGTGGATGACGATGGGGACACGCACTCACGCCACACGCCCTGCAAACGATCCAACGCCTTGCCGTGAGTGAATGTCCCCGGCGCGGGAGGCGGATCCACGGCGTCGGCCTCCAACACCATCGCTGGCCCGAGCCTTGCTGCCACGAGGGAAAGGAGCTCGTCGCATGTCCCAGACCGTCCCGATGTCCCAAAACGGTCCAGGCCTGTCCCGCGGCGGCGCCCTGGACCTGCTGCGGTTCGTGGCGGCGCTGTTCATCGTGCTCTACCACGTGGCCGAACGGGCGCCGGTGTCGCTGTTCGCCCTGCATCCGGCCCTCGGACGCGGCTATCTGGCCACTGACTTCTTCCTGATGCTGTCGGGCTATGTCCTGGCCAGGACCTATGGGCCTCGCCTGCTTTCCCAGAGCGTCACGACCGGCGAGTTCCTCAAGCGCCGCGTCCTGCGCATCTGGCCCGCCCACCTGGTCATGCTGGTGCTGTTCGTGGCCTTCGTCCTGGGCACCGCCGCCGTCGGCCTGGCCCCGCAGAACCCGCAATGGTTTCAGTGGAATCAGCTGCTGCCGCAGGTCTTCCTGACGCAGGCCTGGTTCGTGCCCGGCCCGTCGGGCTGGAACATGCCGACCTGGACCCTGTCGGCCCTGATCGTCTGCTATGCCGGTTTCCCGGCCGCCTGGCGCGCCACCGCCCGGATTCGCTCGCCCTGGACCACCCTGCTGATCGGCGTGGGGATCTTCCTGGCCGTTGATTACGCCGCCAAGGCCGTGACCGGCATCCCGGCCCACCAGTTGCCGCTGCGGTTCGGCCTGGTGCGGGGGATCCCGCTGTTCATCGTCGGCATGCTGATCGCCCGCCTGCCCACGGCGATCTCGTCGCGGTGGGCCGACGGCCTGGCGCTGGCGGCCGGCGCGTCCGTCGTGGGGTTGCAGGTCGTCGGCCGCTTCGACCACGCCAGCCTGGCCCTGCTGGGCCTGCTGATCTACGCCGCCGGCGCCTCGGGGGCCAAGGGCTGGGGCTGGGCCGGCCTGGCCGGGCGCCTGTCGTTCTCGCTGTTCCTGACCAACCAGCTGGTCGCCGTGGCCTGGTTCGGAGCCCAGCGCGCCGTCGCCGGCAAGCTGGGGCTTGAGGGGCCGCTGCTGTGGGCCGCCTGGGCCATGGCCCTGCCCGCCTGCGTGATCGCCGCCTGGCTGTTCGAGCGCTACGTCGACACCCCGCTGCAGGCCTGGATCAAGGGTTGGTCGCGGCGCGAGCCGGCGGCGAAGGCCGAACCGGCGCTGGCCTAGTTTCTCCTGTCATCCCGGACGAGCGCGCAGCGCGAAGATCCGGGACCGGGCCTGAGCGCGGCGATTCCGGCGGTCCCGGATCGGCGGCCCTTCGGGCCTTGTCCGGGATGACAACCTCAAGAAAGCAAAGGCTAGCCGATCAGCGCCCTGGCCGCCGCGCGCGCGGCCTCGGTGACCTCGGCCCCCGACAGCATGCGGGCGATCTCCTCCTGCCGTTCGGCGGCCGACAGCGGCTCCACCCGGGTGCGGGTCGACCTGTGGTCGCCCGACTTGGAGATCCGCCAGTGGGCGTCGGCCCGGGCGGCGACCTGGGCCGAGTGGGTGACCACCAGCACCTGGGCATTGGCCGCCAGGCGCTTGAGCCTGAGGCCCACCGCGTCGGCCACGGCCCCGCCGACGCCCTGGTCGACCTCGTCGAAGATCATCAGCGGCTGGGGTCCCTCGCGCCCCGCGAGGGCGGCCTTCAGGGCCAGGGCGAAGCGGGCCAGTTCGCCGCCCGAGGCGATGACCTCCATCGGCCCGAACGGCGCGCCGGGATTGGTCGAGATCTCGAAGGCCACGCGGTCGATGCCGGTCGGACCGGCCCGGTCCTCGTCCAGCCGCTCGACGGCGACGCGGAAGCGGGCCTTTTCCAGCTTCAGCGGGGCCAGCTCGGCCTCGACGGCGGCGGCCAGGCGGTCGCCGGCCGCGCGGCGCTCGGCCGACAGGGCCTGGGCGGCGAACAGATAGGCGTCGCGGGCGTCGGCGGCGTCGCGCTCGGCCGCCGTCAGGGCCTCGGCCGAGGTCTCGATGGCCTGCAGCTGGGCCGCGAACTCGGCGCGCTTGCCGGGCAGAAGCTCGACGGCGATGTTCAGCTTGCGGGCCATGCCGCGCAGGGCGAACAATCGCTCCTCGGCCTTTTCCAGGCGGTCGGGCTCGAACTCGAAGCCCTCGGCGGCGGCGTCGATGGCGGCGGCGGCCTCCTGGGCCTCGACCAGGGCGCGGTCGACCGCCTCGCAGGCGGCGGCCAGCCGGGTGACGGCCGGGCCGTCGGCCGGGGCGCCGGCCTGGATGGCGCGGTCCCGGGCCCGCTCGAGCGCCCGGAAGGCGCTGGCCAGCTTGCCCGACAGGGCGTCGCCGCCCAGGGTCTCGCTGGCGGCGGCGATATCGGCCAGGGCCTTCTCGGCCGAGCTCAGCAGGGCCCGCTCCTCGGCCAGGGCCGTCTCCTCGCCCTCGCGCGGGTCCAGCCGATCCAGCTCGGACAGGCGCAGGGTCAGCTCCTCGGTCTCGGCGGCGGCGCGGTCGGCCAGGTCGCGCAGGGCCGCGGCCTTCTCGCGGGCGGCGCGCCAGGCGCTCCAGGCGCCGGCCACCGTCCCGACGCCGACCGCCCCGAAGGCGTCCAGCAGCGTGCGGTGGGTGCGAACGTCCAGCAGGCCGACCGTCTCGTGCTGGCCGTGGACCTCCAGCAGCAGGGCGCCCAGGTCCTTGAGCACCCCGACGCTGGTGGCCTGGTCGTTGACGAAGGCGCGCGAGCGGCCGTCGGGCGACAGCTGGCGGCGCAGGACCAGGTCCTCGTCGCGGGCGTAGTCCAGGCCCTTGTCGTCCAGATAGGCGAAGGCGGCGTGGTCGGCCGGCAGGGCGAAGATGGCGGTGGCGCTGGCGTGGCCTGCAGCCCCCCGACGAACGAGCCCGGCGTCGGCCCGGGCGCCCGTCGCCAGGCCCAGGGCGTCGAGGATGATCGACTTGCCCGCCCCCGTCTCGCCGGTCAGGGCGGTCAGGCCCGGACCGATGGCCAGGTCCAGGCTCTCGATGAGCACGACGTCGCGGATGGAGAGACCGATCAGCATGAGCCCTAGGATCGCCGGGAATCACGGTTTTTCATAGGGGGCTTGTTCTCGGGACGTTCTCGGCGGCTTGAAAGGCCCTCCGCAACGGAAAACGGGCCGATCCTGGAAGGACCGGCCCGCTTTGAACTACATGCCCAGGACGCCCATGATGCCGCGCTTCTTGGGCTTGGCCGGCGGCTTGGCGTCGGCCGGCGGCGTCGCGCCGGGGGCGACGGCCGGGGCCGGCGTCGTGGCGCCCGGCGGGGCCAGGGTGGCGTCCTTGTCGTGGATCAGCCGGTCCAGCAGGTTCTTCTTGTTGCCGGCCTTCAGCGGCTCGACGGCGGGCTTGAGGCCGTTGTTGGTCAGCAGCTTGTAGGCCTCGGCGTACCAGGGGTCGCCCGGGAAGTTGTAGCCCAGCACCGCGCCGTTGCGCTTGGCCTCGTCCAGCAGGCCCAGGGTCAGGTAGCTCTCGACCAGGCGGTAGAGGGCTTCGGGGGTGTGCGAGGTGGTCTGGTGGCGGTCGACCACGGTGCGGAACCGGCCGATGGCGGCCAGGGTCTGGCCGTTGCGCAGGTAGTAGCGGCCGATGGTCATTTCCTTGCCGGCCAGCTGGTCGCTGACCATGTCGATCTTCAGGCGGGCGTCCTGGGCGTATTCCGAGTTGGGATAGCGCTGGACCACGTCGCGCAGAGCGGCCATGGCCTGCTCGGTGGCGGCCTGGTCGCGGTTGACGTCGACGATCTGCTCGAAATAGCAGACGGCCTTCAGATAGTAGGCGTACGAGGCCGAGGGGTTGCCCGGATAGAGGCCGATGAAGCGGTCGGCGTCCGAGATCGCCTCGTTGTACTGGTTGCCCATGTAGTGGGCGTAGCCGGTCATCAGGATCGAGCGGCGCGACCATTCCGAATAGGGGTGCTGGCGCTCGACCTCGCGGAAATAGTCGACGGCCTCGTTCCAGCTGCCGCGGTCCAGGCGGTTGGCGCCGGTCGAATAGAGCAGCTCCACCGGGCGCTCTTCGTAGGCCAGGGTCGGCTTCTTGCGCTTGCCGGCGCAGGCGGAGACCGACAGGGCGACCAGCACGGCGGTCGCGACCATGGCCACCTTGCGTCCCGAGAAATTACGAAGCACGGACTTATCACCCTCGAAGCAAACGTGCGCCCCTGCGCCGTGCAAGGCTTCTACACCACGCCGATGCGGGCGCAAATGGAAGCCGAGCCGTGACGAGGATACGCCCCAAGGCGCATCCCCCGGGGAATCCGCCCAAACGCTACAGACATCGGCTTTTTGACCAAATCAGGTCGAAGCGCGACGCCGTCGTATCAGACTGTCAGACGGCTTCGGCCAATTCCACCGAATGGGCGCGCATCCGCCAGGCGGAGGGGTTGGCCATCAGGGCCCGGACGATGGCGTTGTTCAGGCCGTGGCCGGCCAGGACGCCCTCGAAGCGGCCGATGATCGGCGCGCCCAGCACGTAGAGGTCGCCCACCGCGTCCAGCGCCTTGTGGCGCACGAACTCGTCGGGGCGGCGCAGGCCTTCGGGGTTCAGCACCCGGTCGCCGTCGATGACCACGGCGTTCTCCATCGTGCCGCCGCGGGCCAGGCCGATGGCGCGCAGGGCCTCGACGTCGCGGACGAAGCCGAAGGTGCGGCAGTCGGACAGCTCGGCGCGGAACGAGTCCTCGTCCACCACCAGGTCGACGCGCTGGCGGCCGATGGCCTTGCTGGCGAAGGCGATCTCGAAGGCCACCTCGAAGCGGTCGCTCGGCGACAGGCTGGCGGACTTGTCGCCCTCCTCGACCGTCACGGTCTTCAGGATCTCGATATAGCGACGCGCGGCTTCCTGCTTGCGACGGCCGGCGCGATCCAGGATCTGGACGAAAGGCTCGGACGAGCCGTCCATGATCGGCACTTCGGGTCCGTCCAGCTCGACCACGCAGTTGTCGATGGCCAGGGCCGCCAGGGCCGCCATCAGGTGCTCGATGGTCGAGACGCGCACGTCGGCGGCGTTGTTGATCACGGTGCCCAGCTGGGTCTGGCAGACGGCGTCGGGCCGGACCGGCACGCGGTTGTCGCGGTCGTGGACATCGGTGCGCACGAAGACGACGCCGGCGTCGACCGGGGCCGGACGCACGGCGACGCGCACGTGCGAGCCGGTGTGCAGGCCCACCCCGGCGAAGATGACCGGTCCGGCGACCGTATGCTGAAAATATGCCGAAGCCGACACTTGAGACCCTTACCTTGACCAGCGGGGCGGTTCATCGACCGCCTTCTCGCCCCGCTTACCATCTAGGGGAAATGCTGCGTCGCGGCAAAGCAAGTCCTGTTTCCGATTGTTACCTTCATATCCGATTGTTTTTCATGGCTTTTTCGGACGATCGGCGGTCATATTTTTGTCGCATTGCGAAGCTTGGAACCGAAAGGACGATCTTGCGCCCCTCCCCTGGCTTCGCTGGCATGTCCTCGCTAGGCTCGCGGCTCTTTCCGGCGCCAACGCCTCCTGGATACCGTTTCGATGACCAAGACCTTGCGCACAGCCGCCTCCGTCCTCGCCCTGACCATGGGGGCCCTGTCCCTCGCGGCCTTCGCCACGGCGCCCGCCGCTTTTGCGGAAGGTCGGGGCTTCACCGCCAAGGACATGGTGCAGTTGGAGCGGATCAGCGACCCGCGGGTGTCGCCGGACGGCCGCTTCGTGGTCTACAGCGTACGGACGATGGATTTCGCGGCGAACAAGGCCGCCATGTCGCTGTGGATCGCCGACCTGAAGGCCAGGATGGCCCCGCGCCGCCTGGCCATCTCCGACGGCGGGGCCAGCAGCCCCCGCTGGTCGCCGGACGGCAAGGGCCTGTACTTCGTCTCGGGACGGACCGGCGGCCTGGACCAGGTCTATCGCACCGACGCGGCCGGCGAGACCGCCGTCCAGGTGACCAAGGCCCCGTTCGACGTCGGCGCCTTCAAGATCGCGCCGGACGGCAAGACCATCGTCATATCCCAGGCCGTGTTCCCCGACTGCGACACGCTGGAATGCACCAAGGACAGGCTGGCGGCCAAGGGCGCGCAGAAGACGACGGGCGTGGTCTACGACAAGCTGTTCATCCGCCACTGGGACGCCTGGAACGACGGGACCCAGAATCACCTCTACGCCCTGAAGCTGGACGACGCCGGCGTGGCCACGGGGGCGCCCGTGGCCCTGATGAACGGCTTCAACGGCGACACGCCGACCAAGCCATTCGGCGGCGACGAGGACTTCACCATCACGCCGGACGGCAAGTCGGTGGTGTTCTCGGCCAAGCCGGCCGACCGCGAGGAGTCGTGGAGCACGAACTACGACCTGTGGCGGGCCCCGCTGGACGGTTCGGCCAAGCCGGCGAACGCCACCGAGGCCAACAAGGCCTGGGACGCCCAGCCCAGCGTCTCGCCCGACGGCAGGACCGAGGCCTATCTGGCCATGAAGCGTCCGGGCTTCGAGGCCGACCGCTTCGCGATCATGGTCCGCGAGGGCGACAAGGTCCGCGAGCTGTCGCCCGCCTGGGACCGCTCGGCCCAGTCGATCGCCTGGAGCGCCGACGGCAAGACGATCTACACCACCGCCGAGGACGTGGGCCAGACCAAGCTGTTCGCCGTCGACGTCAAGACCGGCAAGGTCACCGCCCTGACCGGCGAAGGCCATGTCAGCGGCTTCAGCGTCGGCCCGCAGTCGATCGTCTACGCCCAAGACGACCTGAAAGGCCCGGCCCAGCTCTACGCCCTGTCGACGGGCAAGAAGGCCGGCGCCCCCATCAAGCTCACCAACAACAACGCCGAGGCCCTGGCCGGCGTCGCCATGGGCGAGCCCGAGCAGTTCAGCTTCCCCGGCTGGAACGGCGAGACCGTGCACGGCTACCTGGTCAAACCGGCCAATTTCGATCCGGCCAAGAAATATCCGGTCGCCTTCCTGATCCACGGCGGCCCACAAGGCTCGTTCGGCAACCTCTTCCACTACCGCTGGAACGCCCAGACCTATGCGGGCGCCGGCTATGCGGTGGTGATGATCGATTTCCACGGCTCGACGGGCTACGGCCAGGCCTTCACCGACGCGATCAGCCAGCACTGGGGCGATCGCCCGCTGGAAGACCTGCAGAAAGGCTGGACCTTCGCCACCGGCAAGTACGCCTTCCTCGACAAGGACCGCGCCTGCGCCCTGGGCGGCTCGTACGGCGGCTTCATGATCAACTGGATCGCCGGCCAGTGGAAGGAACCGTGGAAGTGCCTGGTGAACCACGACGGCATCTTCGACAGCCGGTTCATGGGCTATTCCACCGAGGAGCTGTGGTTCAGCGAGTGGGAGAACGGCGGCCCGCCCTACCAGGCCGGCACAACCTATTCCAAGTTCAACCCCGCCGACCATGTCGACCAGTGGAGCGTGCCTGAACTGGTGGTCCAGGGCGGCCAGGACTTCCGCGTGCCGCTCGAGGAAGGCATCGGCACGTTCACGGCCCTGCAGCGCAAGGGCGTCCCCAGCAAGCTGCTGTACTTCCCCAACGAGAACCACTGGGTGCTCAAGGCCCAGAACTCGGTGCAGTGGCATGACGAAGTGCTGAAATGGCTCGGCCGCTGGACCAAGGGCGAGCCCACCCAGTAATGCGCTTATAAATTGCAGTTTTTCGCCCCTTCCGTTAGTTTGGACACGGAAGGGGCGCCCATGTTCCAGCTGTTCCGTGCGATCTCGAACCGCATCACGCTGCAATCTCGACTGGGCGGACGCTATGCCGAGGCTCGCGTGCTGGCCGCCGAACTGGACCTGGACCTGACCGAGATCGCCCTGCGCCACGGCAGCCAGGGCCACGCCGAGGGCGACCCGACCGACCAGAACAGCCAGGCCGAGCGCGAGGAGAAGTTCCGGCGTCTGACCGAAGGCTTCAACAGCCCCTATCCCAGCGAACAGATCGCCGCCGCCGTCGACCTGCGCAAATGGATGGTGCGCGACTACGGGCTGGAGCGGCTGAGATGGTTCGTGCCGCAGCTGCGCGAACGCTACGTCCACGCCATCGGCCCCAAGGCGGCCAAGCTGGAGCCGATCGTCTTCGCCCCCGAGGACGCCGGCCGCGCCGAGCTGGAGGCCGAGGCCCTGAGCCTGCTGGAGCGCCTGAAGCTGCTCTACACCCTGAGCAGCGAACGCGAGGTGCTGACCGGCCGGATGCGGCGTTGGGCCCTGGGCCTGCTGTGCTGGCTGTTCCTGGCGCTGGTGGTCACCCGCGTGCTGCCCAACATCATCCCGCCCGGCGCCCTTCGCGAGTCGGTGACCGTGATCGCCAACTTCTCGCTGATCGCCTTCGTCGGCGCGGCCGGCGCGATGGTCTCGGTGCTGAGGCGCACCGAGTCGGCCATGGCCTCGGCCTCGTCCGACATTGATCCGGTGCGCCAGGTCAGCGCCCTCAGCCAGGGCCTGACGGCGGTGTTCATCGCCGCCTTCGTGGGCATGTCGGTGTCGTTCGTGCTGGTGGCCTTCTTCGCCAGCGGCCTGGTGCGCGAGGGCGCGATCGTCGGCCCGGCCGCGGCCAACCTGTTCCCGCAGATCGTGCCTTGCCGCTATGACTGCCCGATCACCCTGGTCAACCGCGGCCTGATGTTCCCGGCCGCCGTCGACGCGGCCAAGCTGATGGTCTGGGCCTTCATCGGCGGCTTTTCCGAACAGCTGGTGCCCGACGTCCTGGACCGCCTGACCAAGGCGGCGCGGCAGACGAAGAAACCGTCGGAGGCGGCTTGACGGGCGTCAGGCTCCTTCTTGGTTGTCATCCCGGAAAGCGCGCAGCGCTTGTCCGGGACCCAGGTGAACCGCAAGGCATTTACCCAGTCCCCTGGGTCCCGGACAGCCTCTGCGAGGCTTCCGGGATGACAACGGATGGTGCGACTCCCTAAACCCGCCCCGTGGCCACCGCCCAGGTCAGACGCAGCCGGGTCTCCATCTCGCCCAGTTCGCGCGCGCCGGCCTGCGCCATCGCCAGGGCCGCCGGCGCGGCGGCGGGGAAGGCCGCCACCGGCAGGGCCTTCAGCGTCGCGTTCGCCTTGCGTCGCGCCTCCCCCACCCGACGGCGGACGTCGGCCTGAGTCCAGTCGGTCGGCAGGCGCTGGATCCCCGTCCGTTTCAGCCGCCACAGCCCCGCCAGGCCATAGGCGCGGGCGGCGTCCTGCACCGCGTGGGGATCGGCCGTCGGGTCCAGCCGCCAGGCGGCCAGCATGGTCACCGCCCCGGCCGTGGCGTCGACATAGGCCAGGACCTCGCCCTCGGTCTCGAACGGCGCGGCGTCCAGGTCGGCCATCCGGGCCTCGGCCATCTCGGCCAGGGCGCCGAAGGGATAGCCGGCGGCGGCCACCGCTTCGGCCGTGGGATGCCGGCGCGGCGGCCGGCCGGCGGCGATCTCCTCCATGGCCTCGCGCCACCAGGTCAGGCGGATCTCGCCCATCAGGGCGTTGCTGACCCCGCCGGCCACCCGGGCCAGCTCGTAGTTGAAGGCGTAGAGGGCGATGACGTCGGCCCGGGCCTTGGGATCGGCGATGAAGCGGCTGGCCAGCCAGCGGTCGGGATCGACGCGGCGCACCAAGGCGTCCAGGTCGGTGTCCGGCTCGGCGTTGCGGTGGGCGATGTCCAGCGTGGTCGTCATGGGCGCGGCTTATGCGCCGCATCGCCCAAAAGAAAAAGGCCCGCCAAGCCGGCGGGCCTTTTCCGATCCAACCGATCGCGCGATCAGTTGAACAGCGTCTGGTACATCGTCATGCAGGCCAGCATCGGAATGCTGAGCAGCGTGTTGATGCGCGAGAACAGCATGGCCATCTTGGCCGCCTTGGCCTTGGCGTCGGCGTCCACCTCGACGATGCCCAGGGCCCGCTTCTGGTTCGGCCAGATCACGCCCCAGACGTTGATGAACATGATCGTCGCCAGCCACATGCCCAGGCCGATGAAGGTGAAGCCCATGTCGACGCCCCGCTCGTAGCCGCCCCACAGGCCGAAGGTCGCCGCCTCGGCCAGGTAGCCGCGGGCGAAGGCCAGGGCCACGCCCATCACCCAGGTGGCCAGCGCCGCCCAGCGGAACCAGAACAGCGCTTCGGGGGCGATGTACTTGGACACCGCCGGCTTCAGCTCGGCCGGGATCTGCGGCATGACGCGGATCTGGACGAAGTTGAAATAGTACAGCAGCCCGATCCACAGGATGCCGAAGAACACGTGCAGCAGGCGGAACACCGCCTGGAAATAGGCCTCGTCGAAGCCGTGCGGGCTGTGCCCGAAGCCGAACGCGATCACCAGGGCCAGCAGCACGCTGACGATGATGGTGTTGCGGAAGTTGGAAAGCAGTCCGGTCATGTCCAGGCCCCCTGATGCCCCTGTTGCGAGCTCAGGTATAGGGCGCCCCAGGGAGTCGGCAAATAGACACGCTTTTCGCGGGCGCTCCGGCCGTCAGACGGCGATCAGGGCCGCCGCCAGCCGCCGGCCTTCGCTGGCCAGGACGTTGTAGGTGCGGGCCGCGGCCTCGGTGCTCATGAACTCCAGCCCCACGCCGGCCGCCTTCAGCGCGTCGCGCACCGGGCGCGGCGGCAGGGCGTTGACCAGACCCACGCCCAGCAGCACGAACTCGACCGCCCCGCCCGCCGCGAAGACCTCGGCGAAGTCTTCCGGCGTCAGGGCTGCCAGGCTGGCGGCGGCCCAGTCCCGCGGCTGGTCGTCGAGGATCAGCAGCGAGCCCGGGCGCCAGGCGCCGGAGACGCGGAAACCGCCGCCGCCCCAGGCGTCGATCGATGGCGGCTGGCGCAGCATCAGGGCCGGGTGCCGGCGCCGAGCTTGATCGGCGAGGCCTCGTCGTCACCGCGCTTGGCGCCCCAGACCAGGATCAGCGGCAGGGCGATATAGACCGACGAATAGGTGCCAATGATGATGCCGAAGGTCATCGTCACGACCAGCGGCCGCAGCACCGGACCGCCGAAGAGAATCGTGCCGCCCAGGGCCAGCAGGGCCGTGGACCCGGTGATGATCGTCCGCGACAGACGCTCATTCTCCGACAGGTCGATGATGTCGCGCAGCGGCGTGGTCTTGTACTTACGTAGGTTCTCCTTGAGCCGGTCGAAGGTGATGACCTTCTCGTTCATGGAGTAGCCGATCACCGTCAGCAGGGCGGCGATCGAGGTCATCGAGAACTCGATCTGCAGCACTGACAAGAGGCCGAGCGTCAGGACGATGTCGTGGAACACGGCCACGACGGCGCCGAGACCGAATTGCAGCTGGAAGCGGAACCAGATGTAGCCCAGCATCAGCAGCAGCGCGATGGCCAGGGCCTTGAAGCCCGAGCCCAGCAGCTCGCCCGAGACCTTGGCCCCGATCACCGACGGGGCCGGCATGGTCATGCCCGGGAACTTCGCGATGATCTCGGCCTTGACCCGGTTGGCTTCGGCCATGGCGTCGCCGCCCGCGGTAGGCAGGAAGCGGATCATCGCCACGTTGGGCGAGCCGAAATTGCCCTGGACCTGCACGTCGTGGGCGCCGGTGGCCCGGGCCACGTTGCGCAGGGCGTCGGCGGAGATCGGCGTGGGCATGCGCGCCTCCATGGCGATGCCGCCCTTGAAGTCGATGCCCAGGTTCAGGCCCTGGGTGAAGAACGACACGCACGAGCCGGCGATCAGCAGGGCGGAGATCGCCGCGGCGACCGGAGCCCATTTCACGAAGCGGAAATGGGTCTGGCGGGGGATCAGGCGGATGAGGGGCCAAGCCATGATGGAAACCTAAGCGATCGGCAGCTTCTTCGGCTTGGCGGTCTTGAACCACCAGCCGATGAGCACTTGAGTGATGATGATGGCGGTGAACACCGAGGTGAACACGCCGATCGACAGGGTCCAGGCGAAGCCCTTGATGGGGCCGGAGCCGAACCCGAACATGATCGCCGCGGAGATCAGGCTGGTGATGTTGGCGTCCATGATCGAGACCATGGCCCGGCGGAAGCCGGTGTCGGCCGCCGACATCGGCGATCGTCCCGCCGCCGCCTCGTCCCGCATCCGTTCGTAGATCAGCACGTTGGCGTCGACCGCGACCGCCAGGGTCAGGATCAGGCCGGCGATGCCCGGGAAGGTCAGGGTCGCCTGGGTCATCGACATGATGCCGATGATCAGCAGCACGTTCACCACCAGCGCCAGGGCCGCGAAGATCCCGAACAGGCCGTAGGCCAGGATGATGAACACGAACATCGCCGCCGCGCCGATGGCCAGCGAGATGGCGCCGGCCCGGACGGCGTCGGCGCCCAGCTCGGCCCCGACGGTGCGCTGCTCTTCCAGGTTCAGCTTGGCCGGCAGGGCGCCGGAGCGCAGCAGCAGGGCCAGCTCGGCGGCGCTTTCCGGCGTGAAGTTGCCGGTGATGATCCCCGAGCCGCCCGGCAGGGGCTGGTTGATCTTCGGCGCCGAGATGTACTTGCCGTCCAGCACGATGGCGAAGCGCTTGCCGACGTTGCGGGTGGTGGCGTCGCCGAACTTGCGGGCGCCGGCCCCGCCGAAGCGGAAGCCGACCGCGGGCGCGCCGTTCTGATCGAACTCCTGGTTGGCGGTCACCAGGTCCTCGCCGGTCACCAGGGCGCGCTTGGCGACCGGGAGCGGCGGGGCGCCGGGTTCCGTGCCCGGAAGGACGACCACGCCGGGCGGGATGCGGCCGGCGACCATGTCTTCCTGCGAGACCGTCTCGTCGACCATCTGGAAGGTCAGCTTGGCGGTCTGACCGATCACGGCCTGCAGCCGGGCCGGGTCGCTCTCGCCGGCCGCCTGGATGACGATCCGGTTGCTGCCCTGCTTGGTGATCGTCGGTTCCTTGGTGCCCAGGGCGTCGATCCGGCGGCGGATCGTCTCGATCGACTGGTCCACGGCCTTGACGGCGTCGGCCTTGGCGGCCTCCGGAACGAAGCTCAGCTCCAGCCGGCCGTCGCCCTTGTTGCTGATCGAGGTGTCACGACCGCCGATGGCGCCGGCCAGGGGCCCGCCGATCGAGCGGCGCAGCAGGCTGACCGCCTGGTCCACCTTGCCCGGGTCGGTGATGCGGACCCGCACGATGCCGCCCGCCTCGCCCAGCTCGCCGAACTCGATCTGGTCGTTGCGCAGCGTCGTGCGCACGTCCTCGACCATGTTGGTCAGGCGTTCGGCGCGCAGCGCGTCGGTGTCGACCTCATAGAGCAGGTACGACCCGCCCTGCAGGTCGAGACCCAGGTTCAGCTTCTGGTGAGGAACCCAGCCGGGAAGCGCGTCGAGCGTCTTCTGCGGCAGCACGTTGGGCAGGGAGAAGACGATGCCGAAGATCACCGACAGGATGACGGCGGTGACTTTCCAGCGGGAGAGGGTCAGCATGGATTACAGGCTCTGGACGACGCCCCGGGGGCGCCTCGTGTTCATGCGAAGTGGTGATCAGCTCTTGGGATCGTTGGCCGGGGCCGGTTCGCCCTTGGCGCGGATCTCGGCGATCATGCTCTTGACCACCTTGACGGTCACGCCCTGGGCGATCTCGACGCCGACCTCGGTCTCCTCGACGCGGACGACCTTGCCCAGCATGCCGTTCGACAGCACGACATTGTCGCCGCGCTTGACGGCGGCGATGGCCGCGGCGTGCTGTTTGGCGCGCGTCTGCTGCGGGCGGATCAGCATGAAATAGAAGAGCACGACCATCAGGATGATGGGCGCGATCTGGATCAGTTGGGCTTGCAGTCCACCGGACATGTCGTCTCCAAGAAAGTCTGTTCAGCGTCCCCGCCCACATGGGGGGCCCGCCAAGTCGGCGGAAGCTATGCGTTCACCTCCCCTTTTGCAATGACAGGCAGGTGGGGTTAGGAGGCAACACATGACCGACGCCGCCCTACCCCTGCTCGCCCGCATCGCCGACGCCCTGGAGCGCCTGGCCCCGGCCGCTCCGGCCACCCCGGACTTCGCCGCGGGGCGGTTGTTCCGGCATGAGCCGGCCAGCGGTAGCTTCATACCGGCCCCCGACTATCCGATGCCCCTGGACCTGCTGATCGGCGTCGAGCGGCAGAAGGACCGGTTCGTCGAGAACCTGCGCCGCTTCGCCGTCGGCCTGCCCTGCAACCACGTGCTGCTGTGGGGCGTGCGCGGCACGGGCAAGAGCTCGCTGACCAAATCGGCCTTCATGGGCATGGCCGCCGAGCACCCCGCCCTGAAGCTGGTCGAGGTCGATCGCGACGAGGTCACCGCCCTGCCGCCGCTGTTCGACCTGCTGCGGGCCCGATCGGAGCGGTTCGTGGTGCTGTGCGACGACCTGTCGTTCGAGGATGGCGCCGCGGCGGCCAAGGCCTTGAAATCGGCCCTGGAGGGCGGCGTGGCCGGTCCGCCGGAGAACGTGCTGTTCGTCGCCACCTCCAACCGCCGCCACCTGATGCCCCGCGACCACGTCGAAACCCAGGGCGCGATCGCGGCCGCCGAGAACGCCGAGGAGGAGATGAGCGTCTCCGACCGCTTCGGCCTGTGGATCGGCTTCCCGCCCATGGACCAGCCCACCTATTTGGCGGCGATCCACGGCTATGCCGACCGTTTCGGCCTGAAGGCCCCGAACCTCGAGCGCCGGGCCCTGCAGTGGTCGCAACTGCGTGGCGCCCGCTCGGGGCGGGTGGCCTACCAGTTCATCCGTGACCTGGCCGGGGAGCTGGGTGTAAACTTGCCGGCGTAAAACCCTGCGGAGGCCCAGATGGGCAAGCCTTGGTTTCGCGTGAAGCGCTACGGGTTCGGCGCCGGCCTGCCCTGCAGCTGGGAAGGCTGGGCGCTGCTGATCGGCTTCCTGGTGATCGTCATTTCCAGCGCCATCGTCTTGGTCGGGCGCAACCCGATGATGCATCTGGGCGTCGTGCTGGCCTCGACGGCGGTCCTCGTGGTCGTCAGCTGGCGCAAGAGCGACGGGCCATGGAAATGGCGTTGGGGCGACAAATAGTCTGACCGCTCCAGGCGGCCCCGCCCCATGAAAAAGCCGCCGACCTCCCGGCCGGCGGCTTGATCTGGCGTGAAGGAGAACGTCGCCTAGGCCTTGTCTTCCGCGGCGTCGCGGCTTTCGTTGATGTGGTCGATCAGGCCCCAGGCCTTGGCTTCCTCGGCGCTCATGAAGTGGTCGCGGTCGAGGGTCTTTTCGACTTCCTCATAGGTGCGGCCGGTGTGCTTGACGTAGATCTCGTTCAGGCGGCGCTTGGTCTTGATGATGTCCTCGGCGTGACGCTCGATGTCCGAGGCCTGGCCGCGGAAACCGCCCGAGGGCTGGTGGACCATGATGCGGGCGTTCGGCAGGGCGATGCGCTGGCCGGCGGCGCCGGCGGTCAGCAGCAGCGAGCCCATCGAGGCCGCCATGCCCATGCACACCGTCGAGACCGGGCTCTTGATGTATTGCATGGTGTCGTAGATCGCCAGGCCGGCCGTCACCACGCCGCCCGGCGAGTTGATGTACATGGCGATTTCCTTCTTGGGGTTCTCGGACTCCAGGAAGAGCAGCTGGGCGCAGATCAGGCTGGCCATCCCGTCTTCGACGGGACCGGTCAGGAAGATGATCCGCTCCTTCAACAGACGGGAAAAGATGTCGAACGCCCGCTCGCCGCGGCTGGTCTGTTCGACCACCATCGGCACGAGGTTCATCGCCGTCGCCATCGGATCATACATAGGGATCGCCCTTTTCGTTGTGTCTGGGCGGCGCGAACGCGAATCAGCCCCCGCGCGCCGTCGCCATCGCATATCGCGTGGCGCTTAACAGGTTGCAAGGAGCGGGGCCGGCGCTCGACGCATGAAAAAGGGCGCGACCCTCGCGAGCCGCGCCCTCTTCGTGTCGGATGACGGAGGCCTTAGCCGCCGTAGCCTTCCGGCAGATCGTCTTCTTCCAGGAGCTCTTCCTTGGAGACTTCCTTTTCCTCGATCTTGGCCTTGCCGAAGATCAGGTCGACGACCTTGTCCTCGTAGATCGGGGCGCGCAGGGCGGCCTGCAGGTCGGCGCGCTGGCGGTACATGTCGAACACCTGCTGGGCTTGCGCGCCGTACTGGCGGGCTTCGCGCATCATGGCGTCGGCCAGTTCCTGCTCGGTGACGGCCACGTCGTTCTTGCGGCCGATCTCGGCGAGCACCAGGCCCAGGCGCACGCGGCGCTCGGCGATCTTCTTGTACTCGTCCTTCAGCTGGTCTTCGGTCTTGCCCTCGTCCTCGGGCGGCAGGCCGCCCTGGGTCTTGTCGGCCTGGACCTGTTGCCAGATGCCGGCGAACTCGGCGTCGACCATGCGCGGCGGCAGGGCGAAGTCGTGCTTGGTGTCCAGGACGTCCAGCAGGGCGCGCTTCAGCTTGAAGCGCGACGAATTGCTGTAGCGGCCTTCCAGGTTCGACTTCAGCAGGTCCTTCAGGGCGGCCAAGTCGGCCAGGCCCAGGCGCTTGGCCAGCTCGTCGTCGGGCTCGGCGTCGACCGGGGCGCGCACTTCCTTGACGGTGGTGGCGAACTCGGCAGCCTTGCCGGCCAGGTTGGCGGCCTGGTAGTCGGCCGGGAAGTCGACCTTCACCACGACTTCGTCGCCCGGCTTGGCGCCGACCAGCTGGTCCTCGAAGCCGGGGATGAACTGGCCCGAGCCCAGGGTCAGCTCGGCGTCGGTGGCCGTGCCGCCGTCGAAGGCCACGCCGTCGATGGTGCCGACGAAGTCGATCAGCAGTTGGTCGCCGTCCTTGGCCTTCAGGGACTTGCCCTTGCGCGGCTCATAGGTGCGGGCCTGCTTGGCCAGCTCCGCCAGGGCCTCGTCGACCTCGGCGTCCGAGACCTTGTAGACCGGCTTGGTCAGTTCGATCGACGCGGGGTCGATCGGCTCGAACTCCGGCATCACTTCCACGGCCAGTTCGAAGGACAGGTCCTCGCCGCCGGCCAGCACCTTGTCCATGTCGGACGAGGGCTTCAGGTCCGGCTGGCCCGCGGGGCGCAGCTTGTTTTCGTCCAGCACCTTCTGGGCGCCTTCGTTCAGCGTCGCCTCGATGACCTCGCCCATCAGGGCCTTGCCGTAGAGGCGGCGGACGTGGGCCGCCGGCACCTTGCCAGGGCGGAAGCCCTTGACGTTCATCTGGGGCGCGACCTCGGCGATCCGGGCTTCGAGACGCGTGGCCAGTTCACTCGCGGGCACCGTCACGCCATAAACGCGGCTGAGGCCTTCGCCCGATTTTTCAACGATCTGCATCGACATTCTTAGCTTCTCGGCTCTTGGGCGCCCGCGCCCGTCGTCCGCCCCAGGGGTCAAAACATCAAAGCCGCCCACGTCACCGGGGCGGCGAAAGAGCGCCCTTATGTCACGCGTTTGGCGACCATCCAAGGGCATTGGCGCCCTCACGGGACGAAAGTCCCGCCTGGCGGCGCACTTCGCCGGACACGAGGCCCGGCGAAGTGGTGCTCCCCGCCGAGCGGAAGCTCGGCGAAGTGGTGCGGATGAGAGGACTCGAACCTCCACGCCTCTCGGCGCCAGAACCTAAATCTGGTGCGTCTACCAGTTTCGCCACATCCGCACGATGCGCCGGAGCGGGTTAGACATGCCCGGGCGGCTTGGCAAGCCGTCAGCCGATCTGCATCGGATTCCCTGGCCGCCAGACAGTGGGCGCCAAGGTGAATTATTTCGCTCGGCGAGCGGGAACAACTTCCCGGGCCGCCGGTTATGTACGTGTCCGCGGCTGTTCAGAACGCCCTGGATTTACACCGGCCCGGGCCATGCCCCCCCGACTGACGCCCGGGCCGGTGTTTCACCCTTCAAGACATTTTTGGCGCGGAACGATTTGCTCCTTGGATGGATTTGCGTCTGACGTCGTCCACAGAGCGCGCGTCATGGAAACCATCGAAGTTGTCGAAAGCGAGAAAGGCTGGACCGTGCGGCACGGCGCCAGGATCCTTTTCATCGATACGGTGAAGGAACGAACCTTCCGGGTGGCGCACGCGATCAGCGACACCCTGTTCGACGAAGGCGTGCGCCGCCAGGTCGTCCTGGTCCGCCAGGACCGCTAGCCCGCGCGGGCTTCCCACAGCTTTCGCAGCACCGCCGGCGCCAGGCCCGGCAGGTCCTCGGCGATCAGGCCCGGACCGTGGCCGGCCCCGGCCTCGGCGTGGATCCAGGCGGCGGCGCAGGCGGCTTCGAAGCTTTCCATGCCCTGGGCGACCAGGCCGGCGATAAAGCCGGCCAGCACGTCCCCCGCCCCCGCCGTCGCCAGCCAGGGCGCGCCGTTGAGGCTGACCGCCGCCCGGCCGTCGGGCGCGGCGACCACGGTGTCGGATCCCTTCAGCAGCACCACCGCCCCCGCTCGCCGCGCCGCCTCCCGCGCCGCCGTGATGCGCTCGGGCGACGCGGCCAGCAGGCCGGGAAAGATCCGCTCGAACTCGCCCGGATGCGGGGTCAGCACGTCGTCGCGGTCCAGGGCCGAGAACAGCGCGGCCGGATCGTCGGCGAAGCTGGTCAGGGCGTCGGCGTCGACCACCAGGGCCGCGCCATTGCGGGCCAGGGCGAAGACGTGCCGCATCGTCGCCTCCCCCACGCCCGCCGCCGGTCCGATCACCACCGCGTCGGCCCTCTCGGCGCGGGTCTGCAGGTCGAACTCGCTCTCGAACGGGGCCAGCATCACCGCTTCCAGATGGGCGGCGTTGACGGCCAGGGCGCTGGGCGGCGAGAGCACGGTCACCACCCCGGCGCCGATGCGCAGGGCCCCCCGCGCCGCCAGCCGGGCCGCCCCGGTGTTCCAGGCCTCGCCGCTGACAACCATCAGCCGCCCGCGGGCGTGCTTGTGGGCGTCGACCGCCGGCCAGGGAAAACGCTCGGCCCACAGGGTGGGGTCGTTCTCGAACAGACGCCCCTGCCCCGTCGCCTCCAGGCCGATGTCGGCCACGACCACCTCGCCGCAGGCCGCCCGGCCGGGGGCCAGCACATGGGCCGGCTTGCGGCGATGGAAGGTGACGGTGAGCTGCGCCTTCAGGCTCCGTTCGCCGAGGGGAAGACCGGTGTCGCCGACAAGACCACTGGGCACGTCCACGGCGACGATCCGCGCGGCGCCGGGCATGACCCGCGCCAGGCGGTCGGCCTCGCCTTCCAGTGGACGTGACAGGCCCGCCCCGAACAGACAGTCCACGTAGAGCGCCGCCGGGCCCGGCTCCGGGACCAGCCGCCCCGTCTCGCCCTTCCAGCGCGAGGCCGCCCATTGCGCCGCCGCGCTGGCCGGGGGCGCCAGCGCCTCGACCCGCACCGGCCAGCCGCGCCGGCGCAGGTGCCGGGCGACCACATAGCCGTCGCCGCCGTTGTCGCCCGGCCCGCACCAGACCACCGTGGGACAGCGGGCGTAGCGCTCGCGGATCACCTCGGCGACGGCCCGCCCGGCCCGCTCCATCAGGACGATCGTCGGGGTCCCGGCCTCGGCGGCCGCGCGGTCCGCCGCGGTCATCTCGGCGACGGTCATGATCTGGCGCGCCACGGCGGCTCCTCTTCCTACAGGACCTGGGTGGAGGCCTCCCGGCCCTTGTCGACCAGGATCAACGCGTCGTCGACCAGATCGAACACCGTCACCGACACGTGGTCGGGCCGGAAGGCCGCCACCGCGTCACCGCCTGTCGCCACCGAGACCGCCGCGTTCAGGGCCACGAAATGGCTGAACACCGCCGCACCGGGATGCGAAGCCACCCCTTCGGCGACCTCCCGGGTCCAGGCCGCATAGTCGAGATCACCCCGAATCTCGCTCCATTTGCCTTGAAAAGCCTGGCGCAGCCAGCCGGGACGAGCCTCGGCGTCCAGGGCGGCCGGCGTCGGAATCTCGCCCACCCGCGGATCGATCTCGACCGCCACGCCCAGGGCCTCGGCCAGCGGCTGAGCGGTCTCGCGGCAGCGCCGCAGCGGTGAGCTGACTACCCGGGACGGCCGCTCCTGTTCGGGCAGGGCCAGCAGGTCGCGCGCCACCGCCCTGGCCTGGTCCGCGCCGACGGCGTCCAGGCCCGGATCAGGATCGGTCTCGCCCCAGGTCGAGGCGGGACGGCCATGGCGGATCATGTGAACGCGGCTCATCGGTCTCCTCGCCCTACGAAATATCTTCCCGGCTCCGCGCGGCACGCCGCCCCTTCCTGCGACGCTTCCCACAGGACGCGGGCGCCGCCGACCGCCGGAGCGGCTGAACGCGCAAGAACCGCCCCCGCCACATTCGCGCCGATCATCCCGGGCTTCGCCATAAAACTCAGCAGTTTTCGAATCGCCGACACATTTTCGGCCATTTCCACGGGGCGATCCCCGCCCTCTCCGGCAACGAACGACGCGCCTTTCGCCCCGTTCTTCGCCCTGAGATCCGGCCTTTCGACGATCCTAGGCCGCCAATCACCGCCCGCAAGGCGGTTTGACGGCCCAAACGCGCACTGATCATTCTCCAGGCTTTACATGCACAAATATTGATCAATGAGCTAAACTCGACAGGACTCGCACGATAAAGCGCGTCAGTCCGCTTGTGAGCCGACGGGCCGGCGTGCTCCGTGCCGCTCAGTCAGCGGCGCCCGCGCCGTTTGGGCGTGAAAGAAGTCTGATGAAAAAGATCGAAGCCGTCATCAAGCCCTTCAAGCTGGATGAGGTCAAAGAGGCGCTTCAGGACATGGGCGTGCAGGGCATGACCGTGCTGGAAGCCAAGGGCTACGGCCGCCAGAAGGGCCATACCGAGCTCTATCGCGGCGCCGAGTACGTCGTCGACTTCCTGCCCAAGATCAAGGTCGAAGTCGTGGTCGAAGACAGCCAGTTGGAGCCCGCGCTCGAAGCCATCACCAACGCCGCCCGCACGGGCCGCATCGGCGACGGCAAGATTTTCGTGTCCGAAATCACGGAAGTCGTCCGCATCCGCACCGGAGAAACCGGCCCGTCCGCCGTCTAGGCCCGGACCGTAACCGCTTAACGCTCAAAGGGGATAACTATGAGCACCGCCAAGCAGATCCTGGACCTGATCAAGGAAAAGGACGTCAAGTACGTCGACGTCCGCTTCACGGACGTTCGGGGCAAGATGCAGCACGTGACCTTCGACATCGATCTGGTCGATGACGACTTTCTCAACGACGGTACCATGTTCGACGGCTCGTCGATCGCCGGCTGGAAGGCCATCAACGAGTCGGACATGAAGCTGCGTCCGGACCTGACCACCGCGATCATCGACCCGTTCTACCAGCAGACCACCCTGGCGCTGTTCTGCGACGTGGTGAACCCCGACACGGGCACCCCCTACAACCGCGACCCGCGCTCGATCGCCAAGAACGCCCTGGCCTACGTCAAGTCGTCGGGCATCGGCGACACGGTGTTCTTCGGCCCGGAAGCCGAGTTCTTCATCTTCGACGACGTCCGCTGGAACACCTCGTCGAGCAACACCAGCTACTCGTTCGACTCCGTCGAACTGCCGGGCAACTCGGCCAAGGAATATCCGGAAGGCAACATGGGCCACCGCCCGGGCCCGAAGGGCGGCTACTTCCCGGTCAACCCGGTCGACAGCTGCCAGGACCTGCGCGGCGAAATGCTGGCCGTCATGGGCGAGCTGGGCATGAAGCCGGAAAAGCACCACCACGAAGTGGCCCCCGCCCAGCACGAGCTCGGCCTGAAGTTCGACACCATGGTCACCATGGCCGACCGGATGCAGCTCTATAAGTACGTGATCCACAACGTGGCCCACGCCTACGGCAAGACCGCCACCTTCATGGCCAAGCCGATGTTCGGCGACAACGGCTCGGGCATGCACGTGCACCAGTCGATCTGGCAGGACGGCAAGCCGCTGTTCGCCGGCGACAAGTACGCCGGCCTGTCGGACATGTGCCTGTGGTACATCGGCGGCATCATCAAGCACGCCAAGGCGATCAACGCCTTCTCGAACTCGACGACCAACTCGTACAAGCGCCTGGTGCCCGGTTACGAAGCCCCGGTGAAGCTGGCCTATTCGTCGCGCAACCGCTCGGCCTCGATCCGCATCCCGCACGTCGACTCGCCGAAGGCCAAGCGCATCGAAGCCCGCTTCCCCGACCCGATGGGCAACCCGTACCTGACCTTCGTGGCCCTGTTGATGGCCGGCCTGGACGGCATCAACAACAAGATCGACCCGGGCGCGGCCGCCGACAAGAACCTGTACGACCTGCCGCCCCGCGAGCAGAAGAAGATCCCGGAAGTCTGCGGCTCGCTGCGCGAAGCCCTGGAAAACCTGGACAAGGACCGCGCCTTCCTGAAGGCCGGCGGCGTCATGGACGACGACTTCATCGACAGCTACATCGAGCTGAAGATGGAAGAGGTGATGCGCCTGACCCTGCACCCGCACCCGGTCGAATTCGACATGTACTACAAGTGCTAAGCCCAACCGCTTAGGATCAAGGACGAGGCCCGCGGAGCGATCCGCGGGCCTTTTTCTTCAGGCCTTGGCCAAACCCACCCCGCCGATCGGCATGGTCTCGAACCGGTGCCCGAAGCCGGCGATGATCGGGCGGGCCCTGGCGATGGCGGCCTGGACGGCAGGCAGCTTCAGCGAGGCGGCGTGGCTGTCCTTGTCGGTCCAGACCTCGGTGATCCACAGGGCGTCGGCGTCGGTCGCGTCCTTGGCGACGATGTAGCTGAGGCAGCCGGGCATGCCGCCGGTGCTCTCCGACAGGATGGCGACCAGCTCCTCCCGCTTGCCGGGCGCGGCCTTCATCTGGCCGATCAGTCCGTACATTGTCTTGTCCTCCTTGGCCTGGGCCGGCGACGACGCGGTAAGGGCCGCCAGGGCCAGGCCGCCCGCCAGCACCGCGCGCCGTTCGATATCGTCGAGTGAATGGGTCATGGTTCCTCCCCATCGCCAGTTTCGGCGAGCATGGACCGGATCGTGTCAGCATCGGGCGACGCCAAGGCCGCGCCAAGCCCCAGCAGGTGCAGGGCGTTGAAACACGAGGGCCGCCCGGCGGGGCGGACGACCCGCACCCGCTCGCGCCAAGCGGCCGATGAGACCAGGTCCAGGGGCGCGATGATCGCCCCGCGGCCGGCCGCGCAGCTCTCCATCGCCTCCTCGATCTCGCCGGCGTGATCCAGCCGCCGCAAGGCGTCGGGCTGGGCGCCGAACACCGTCTCGAACCAGCGGCCGAACACGAATTCGTACTCGTCGTAGGTGGCGAAGGTCGTCCGCGACAGGGCGGTCAGGTCCTCCGGAACCTCCATGCGGATCGGGACGGCCAGCACCAGTTCCTCGCGGGCGATCGGCGCCGACTGCACCGGCGCGGCGACCACCGGCCGGTAGGTGACGCCCAGGTCCACGGCGCCGGTCGTCACCGCCGACAGCACCGTCTCGTGGGCGCCGAACACCAGCTCGATCGGGCGATCGGGCGGCAGGCCGGCGTACAGCCGGGGCGCCAGGCGATAGCGTCCGAAGGCCGAGACCACGGCCAGGCGCAGCGGGCGCAGGGCCGGGTCGGCGCGGCTCAGCCGCTCGCGCGTGCGCTCCACCTCGTCCAGGGCCCGGCCGACGGTCTCGAACAGGGCCTGGCCGGCCGCCGTCAGGCGCAGGCCTCGCCCCACCCGCTCGAACAGCGGCCGGCCCATCTCGCGCTCGAAGGCCTTCAGGTCGTGGTGGACGGCCGGCGGCGACTTGCCCAAGCGCGGGCTGGCGGCGGCGATGCCGCCGGCCGCGGCCACCGCATGGAACACCGCCGCCCGCCGCAGATCGACCTGTCGCATCGTTTCGGGATCCAGAATGGAGGCTGCTTTCCTTCGAAATATTGCCGAACCGCATTCGACGCTAGGTCTGGCCTTCCCCCCAAGGAGGCGACCATGACCTGGAAACCCATGACCCTGGCGATCGCCCTGGCGCTTGGCCTGGCGGGCGGCCCCGCCCGCGCCCGGACCGAGCAGGCGGCCTTCCTGTTCACCTACGACGTCGACCGCGGCCAGGAGGCCGCCTTCGAAGCCGGCTACGCCGCGCACCTGCAATGGCACGCCGACCACCACGACGTCCTGCCCTGGTTCGGCTGGACGGTGACCAGCGGCCCGCGCACCGGCCTGTTCGTCGACGGAACCTTCGGCGTCCCCTTCGCGGCCATGGACGCCCGCCCGGACCCGGCCGGCGACGGCGCCGACATGGCCGTCCGCGTCCTGCCCCACGCCAAGGCCCGCGCCTCTTCGGCCCATGTCCTGTGGCCCGAGCCGAGCACGGTCCGCACCCTGGAGGCGCGCCAGCCGAGCCCCGTACTGGATGTCTACACTCTGCGGGTCGCGCCCGGCGACGTGGCGGCCTTCGAGACCGCCCTGCTCGCCTCCGCCAGGACCGGCAAGGGCGACCTCCCCTGGACCTGGTACCGCCTGGCCGGCGGCGGCGAGCTGGGCGGCTACATGGTCCTGGTCCCGCGCCGCAGTTGGGCCGAGCTCGCCGGCCGCCCCACCGACCTGGCCGGACTGATCGCCGCCGCCCATGGCCCGAGCCCGGACCAGGCCCGGGCCGCCGCCCTGGTCCGGAGCATCGAAGTCGAGACCTGGTCCTACAAGCCCAAGCTCAGCCGACTGCCCTAGGCCTTGCATTCCCCTGGGGTCGCGACGCTGACGCCCTGGGCGGCGGCGTTGCAGGCGCTGGGATAGGTCTTGCCGTCGCAGCCGCAGACCGGGGCGTAGATCATCGTGCAGGCCTGGGGCGGCTTGCGGCAGGTTCCCGCGCCGTCCGCGACCTGGCACTGGCCGGCCGGCTTCTGGCAGACCAGACCCGAAGCGCACTGGAAGCCGGCGAAGCCGCCGCACATCCCGCCCTCGGCCACCGGCGCGCGGGCCTGCGACGCGGGCGGGTTCGGCGCCGGCTGACCGCCGCCCGGACTCGAACAGCCCAGCAGCACGAGCGCGGCGAGCGCGGAAAACAGGCTGCGCAGGGACATGGGTCGGCTCCTTGGTGATCGACAATCCTAGATTGCCACGCTCCGTCCGCCTTGGGCAGACCGCACGGTCATCCCTTCGACCAATCCGACGGCCCTCTCCAATCTCAAGCTGTTCCAGACCTTCGGGACAATCAGGCGGTTTCGCGACATGGGCGCGCAGCCCCTTTTCAGGAGACGGCGCAGAGCCCATACGAGGCGCTCCCGCCGAATCGACGCATGTTCCCCTAATGTCCTCCAAAGACGATCCCAACTTCTCGCTGTTCGGCGACGACGCCCTCGCCCCGGTTCCCGCCTCGCCGTTCCCGGCCCGCGAGCCGCACCCCGAGCCCGCGCCGCGCCCCGCCGCGCCGCCGCCCCCGGCCAAGCCGGACGCTCCGGCCGCGGCCCCGTCGTCCGGCGGCTACGACGCCAGCTCGATCGAGGTCCTCGAGGGCCTGGAGCCCGTGCGCATGCGGCCGGGTATGTACATCGGCGGCACCGACGAGCGCGCCCTGCACCACCTGTTCGCCGAGGTGCTGGACAACTCGATGGACGAGGCCGTGGCCGGCTTCGCCAAGACCATCGAGGTCAAGCTCGACGCCGACGGCTTCCTGTCGGTCCGCGACGACGGCCGCGGCATGCCGGTCGACCCGCACCCCAAGCATCCGGGCAAGTCGGCCCTGGAAGTGATCATGACCGTCCTGCACGCGGGCGGTAAGTTCAGCGGCAAGGCCTACGAGACCTCGGGCGGCCTGCACGGAGTCGGCGCCAGCGTCGTCAACGCCCTGTCGGAGCTGGTCGAGGTCACCGTCTGGCGCGACGGCTTCGAGCACCGCCAGAGCTTCGCGCGCGGCAAACCCCTGGGGCCGGTCGAGAAGATCCAGCCCAGCAAGAAGCGCGGCACCCAGGTGCGCTTCAAGCCCGACGACCAGATCTTCGGCGAGGGCTGCGCCTTCAAGCCCGCGCGCCTGTACCGCATGGCCCGCTCCAAGGCCTATCTGTTCCGCGGCGTGCAGATCAAATGGTCCTGCGACGCCTCGCGCATCCATGACCAGACCCCGGCCGAGGCCACGTTCCACTTCCCCAACGGCCTGGCCGACTTCCTGGCCGAGCGCACCAAGGGTCTGGAGATGGTCACGCCCGACAGCTTCTCGGGCCGCATCGAGCGCCAGGGCGAGGCCGGGGCCGTCGAGTGGGCCATCGCCTGGACGCCGCGCGGCTTCGGCGAGCACGACGGCTTCATGCAGTCGTACTGCAACACCGTGCCCACGCCCGAGGGCGGCACCCACGAGAGTGGCCTGCGCGCCGCCCTGACCCGCGGCCTGAAGGCCTATGCCGAACTGAAGGGCGAGAAGCGGGCGACGATCATCACCGCCGACGACGTGATCGCCCAGGCCGGCGCCCTGATCTCGGTGTTCATCAAGAACCCGGAATTCCAGGGCCAGACCAAGGAAAAGCTGTCGTCGAGCGAGGCCCAGCGCTTCGTCGAGAACGCCCTGCGCGACCCGTTCGACCACTGGCTGACCGGCAGCCCCAAGGCCGCCCAGGCCCTGCTGGAGTTCGTGATCGAGCGGGCCGAGGAACGCCTCAAGCGCCGCAAGGACAAGGAAGTCCAGCGCGCCAGCGCGACCCGCAAGCTGCGCCTGCCGGGCAAGCTGGCCGACTGCGCGGCCGGAGCCGTCGACGGCGCCGAACTGTTCATCGTCGAAGGCGACTCGGCCGGCGGCTCGGCCAAGCAAGCCCGCAACCGCAAGAACCAGGCGATCCTGCCCCTGCGCGGCAAGATCCTCAACGTGGCCTCGGCCAGCGGCGAGAAGTTCACGGCCAACAAGGAGCTGTCGGACCTGATGCTGGCCCTGGGGGCCCAGGGCGGCAATCGGTACAAGGAAGAGGATCTGCGCTACGAGCGGATCATCATCATGACCGACGCCGACGTCGACGGCGCCCACATCGCCAGCCTGCTGATCACCTTCTTCTATCGGACCATGCCGGACCTGATCCGCCAGGGTCACCTGTTCCTGGCCCTGCCGCCGCTGTACCGCATCAGCCATGGCGGCAAGAGCGCCTACGCCCGCGACGACGAGCACAAGGACGAGCTCCTGGCCACGATGTTCAAGGGCAAGAAGCCCGAGATCGGCCGCTTCAAGGGCCTCGGCGAGATGATGGCCTCCCAGTTGAAGGAGACCACCATGGATCCGGCCGTCCGGACCCTGGCCAAGATCACCCTTCCCCGGTCCGAGGAAGCCGTCGAGGCCCTGGTCGAGACCCTGATGGGCCGCAAGCCCGAGCTGCGCTTCCGGTTCATCCAGGAAAACGCCGAGTTCGCGGCCGACGACCTCGACCTCTAGACCGGCCCCGTTCCCCGCCCCTTCGGGACGGGGGACGGCCGCTTCAAGCGCCCTTTGATCCCGACCTATCAAAGAATCTGACATTTCACATTTGCGCCGCTCAAGCGTCGCTAACCCCTCAAATGAATTCGACTTTTCGTGATCGATTAAACCTCGTTCGCTCGTTTTTTGACCGATTTGTCGACCTTTTTTGCTTTTCCTGGCCGATCTTTAGGCAGATGCAGGGTGGTGAAGTCTGGTTTCGAGACGATCCGCCCGCGGATTCGCCCCGGATCAGGCCGAGCGGCGCCCCAAGACGCCGCCGCAGTCCAGGGAAGCCGATCCATGAAAACCGTCCTCGCCTCCACCCTCGCCGTCCTGGTCCTGGCCGCCGCGCCGCTGGCGGTCGCCGCGCCCGCCGGCGTCGAAACCGTCAGCGTCCCGGTGTCCAAGTCCAGGCTGGACCTCAACAACCCCCGCGACGCCCGGGTGCTGATGCGCCGCATCGACACCGCCGCCCTGCAAGCCTGCGGCGCCGACACCCACAGCTTCGTGGAAGTGAAGCGCGCCGTGGCCGCCTCGGCCTGCCACCGCGACGCCGTCGCCGGCGCCGTGAGCCAGCTGAACAACAACCAGGCCGCCCTGACCGTCACCGGCGTCCGCGGCCGCTAGGCCGCGCCGCGAGGCCCCCTCCGGCCCTTCGGGCCACCTCCCCCAGAGGGGGAGGATCTACGTTGTGCAGCTGCTCCCCCTCCGGGGGAGCTGTCGGCGAAGCCGACTGAGGGGGCCTTTCACAGGCACGATGTCTCATTCTCACGCGGAAACCCGCTGAGCTGATGGAAAGGGTCGCGGAGCGCCGGACATCGTCCGGAGTGTTTGAAGAGTAACCGTTTCGACGAAGCCCGATCGCTCCGCGCGGTCGTTATCCGGAAGCCTGCGGCGCTGAGCCCTGTTCGGGCCTCGCCGCCTTGAAGCCTCCGACGGGCGGGCCAGGTCAACGACACCCGGTCCCGGACCGCGAGCCTGTCAAAGCTCGCCTGCTGCTCCGCCAGCCCTTACGTCACGTCGTATCTGTATAACAGGCCCGACCGGCACCAGAGACGCAAGGTTGGTCCTGTCCCTACGCACGCGGACAGCACCACCGACAGAGCTTCCCGCTCGATCGCCCCCCGCCGCCGCATCGGTCGCTGGCCATGCGCCCTTTCCCCGCGACGAGGTGAGACCAGGATAAGGAGAGTTTCAGCGCCGAGGACTTGCGACGCTGAAGATTTCGCACGCCGTTGAACGGGTTGAGGTTCTTCGCGCCGCCGACGGGGATCCACGCGGCCCCATCCCCCTACAGCCGTCATTCCCGCCCTTGTGGCGGGAACCTCTGGTTCAGCCAACGGGGAGAGGCCTTGCGCGCTGGCGCGCCACACCGCCGCGCCTGCGACGGACAAAGGGGTTCCCGCCACAAGGGCGGGAATGACGGTTCTAAAAAAGAGCCCTTTCGGCATCGTCACCATCAACCAGTCCTAGCCCGAGCTTCCTCGCCCCGCAGGCGCGCCCCATCCCCTCCCGCCACGCGCCCAATTCGCCGCACCGCAGCATTCTTTCCCCAGCCCCCTTGCTTTCCGGACGGTTTTGCCTTCCTTAGGCGGCCCATCGGACCGAGTTTCGGCGCGCCCTCATCGGCATCCCGGCGAAAAAGGTCTATTCTCTGAAGATATTTGACCAAGAACACGGTCCATTTGGGGGTCGTATTTGGTCGTGGTGCGGGCCGCGCGCGTTTGTGTGTGCGCCGTCCGCTTGAAACGAACTGGACCCGCATGCCCTTCCCCGCCTCCCACCCCGCTCTTGAGCGGGCTCTTGCCGCTCAAGGCTATCTCGAGCCCACCCCCGTCCAGGCCGCCGTGCTGGAAGCCGACGCCGAGGGCCGCGACCTGCTGGTCAGCGCCCAGACCGGCTCGGGCAAGACCGTCGCCTTCGGCCTGGCCGCCGCCCCCACCCTGCTGGGCGACGCCGACAGGCTGGGCAAGGCCGGCGCCCCGATGTGCCTGGTCATCGCCCCGACCCGCGAACTGGCCATCCAGGTCAATCGCGAGCTGACCTGGCTCTATGCCGAGGCCGGCGCCGTGGTCGTCAACTGCGTGGGCGGCATGGACGCCCGCCGCGAGCAGCGCGCCCTGAACTTCGGCGCCCACATCGTGGTCGGCACGCCCGGCCGCCTGCGCGACCACATCGAGCGCGGCCACCTGGACCTGTCGGAACTGAAGGTCGCCGTCCTCGACGAGGCCGACGAGATGCTCGACATGGGCTTCCGCGAGGACCTGGAATTCATCCTCGACGCCGCGCCCAAGGAACGCCGCACCCTGCTGTTCTCGGCCACCTTGGCGCGCGAGATCGTGCAGCTGGCCAAAAGCTACCAGAACGACGCCGTCCGCATCGACACGATCGGCCGCAACGAACCCCACCGCGACATCGAATACCGCGCCGTGCGCGTGGCCCCCAACGAGGTCGAGCACGCGGTGGTCAACCTGCTGCGTTATTTCGAGAGCCCCGGAGCCCTGGTGTTCGCCAACACCCGCGAAAGCGTCCGGTCCCTGCACAGCAAGCTGCGCGAGCGCGGCTTCGCCGTGGTCGGGCTGTCGGGCGAGCTGTCGCAACGCGAACGCGCCGACGCCCTGCAGGCCCTGCGCGACGGCCACGCCCGCGTCTGCGTCGCCACCGACGTCGCCGCCCGCGGCCTGGACCTGCCGGACCTGGGCCTGGTGATCCACGCCGAACTGCCGGTCAACAAGGCGACGCTTCTTCACCGCTCGGGCCGCACCGGCCGGGCCGGCAAGAAGGGCGTCAGCGCCCTGGTCGTCCCCTACACCCGCCGCCGCAAGGCCGAGCAGCTGCTGATGGCGGCCGGCGTCGAAGGCCAGTGGGGCGGCGCCCCGACGGCCGACGAGATCCGCGTCAAGGACACCGAGCGCCTGCTGGACGACCCGATCTTCGCCGAGACCCCGAACGAGGACGACGCCGGCCTGGTCGCGGCCATGCTGGAGAAGCGCACGCCGCAAGAACTGGCCGCCGCCCTGATCCGCGCCCGCCGCGCCAAGCTGCCGGCCCCGGAAGAGATCTATGACGACCCGCGCCACGGCGCCGATCCGGGCCCGCGCGCCCGCAGCGAGCGCTCCAACGATCGCGGCGACCGCTTCGCCGACCGCGACTTCGCCCCGCGCGGCGACTTCGGGGACCGTCCCGAGCGCGAACCCCGCGCCGACATGACCAACTCGGCCTGGTTCCGCCTCAACACCGGCCGCCGCAACAACGCCGACCCCAAGTGGCTGATCCCGCTGATCTGCCGCCTGGGCCACATCACCAAGAAGGACATCGGCTCGATCCGGATCTTCGACTACGACACCAAGTTCGAGATTTCGGCCGAAGCGGAAGTGAAGTTCGGAGCCGCCGTCCAGGCCACGGTGCGCGACGACGTGACCATCACCCCGACCACGGCCCCGGCCGCCCGGGACGCCGGTCCGCGCAAGGACTACGCTCCGCGACCACCGCGTGGCGACGACGACGCGCCGCGCCGCGAATACGCCCCGCGTCCGCCTCGCGACGACGCCGGCCCGCGCGGCCCCCGCGCCAACGCCCCGGGCTCGCGCGACCACACCCCGCGCCCGTCCTCGTACGGCGCCGACGGCGTGAGCAACGCCAAGCCGTACGCCCGCAACGAGGAGCCCAAGCGCGACTACAAGCCGCGTGACCGCGACGAAGCCCCCAAGCGGGACTTCAAGCCCCGCGCCGAGGGTCCCCGCCCGAGCGCTCCGAAGCGCGAGTTCAAGCCGCGTGACGAGGCCCCGCGCGCCCAGGCGGAGGCCGCCCCGCGTCGCGCCCCGCGCACCGACCGCGAGAGCGTGCCCTATGATCCGGCCGCCGCCCCGGAAAAGCCCTTCCGCAAGCCGCGCGCCGACGCGGCCGCGGCGCCGGCCAAGCCGTTCAAGGGCCCCAAGCCCTTCAAGGCCGCGAAGACCTTCAAGAGCGGGGGCTCGTTCGGCGACAAGCCGGCGTTTGGCGCCAAGCCCGCTTTCAAGAAGCCGGGCAAGGCGCCGTTCAAGAAGAAGTAGTTTGATGTGGAGGGGGTGAAGGCCCCCTCAGTCGGCTTCGCCGACAGCTCCCCCAGAGGGGGAGCATCTGCGCGGCGCAAATCCTCCCTCTCTGGGGGAGGTGGCCCGAAGGGCCGGAGGGGGCCTGCGGCCTAGACCGCCTGGCCCGCGCACCAGCCCGACGCCCAGGCCCACTGGAAGTTATAGCCGCCCAGCCAGCCGGTGACGTCCACCACCTCGCCGATGAAGTACAGGCCGGGAACCGCCTTGGCCTCCAGGGTCCGCGAGTCCAGGCCGTCGGTGTCGACGCCGCCCAGGGTCACTTCGGCCGTCCGGTAGCCCTCCGACCCCACCGGCTTGAACGTCCAGGCGTTGACCGTCGCGGCCACGCCGCGCAGCAGCACGTCCGAGCAGTCGGCCATGTTGCCATAGGCGCCGGCGTCCTCGGCGATCAGCTGGGCCAGGCGCTTGGGCAGCATCTCGCCCAGCACCGTCGACAGCGCCCGCTTCGGCGTGGCCGTGCGGGCGGTCCGCAGGACCTGGAACACGTCGACGCCCGGCGCCATGTCGACGCGGATCTCGCCGCCCTCGCGCCAGTAGGACGAGATCTGCAGGATCGCCGGCCCCGACAGGCCGCGATGGGTGAACAGCATCGCCTCGGCGAACTTGGTCTTGCCGCTGGAGACCACCGCGTCCAGGGCCACGCCCGACAGCGGGGCCAGGCGCTCCAGGGTCTTGACCTCGAAGGTCAGGGGCACGAGCGCGGGACGGGTCTCGACAATGGCCAGGCCGAACTGCTGGGCGATCTCGTAGCCCAGGCCCGTCGCGCCCATCTTGGGGATCGACTTGCCGCCGGTGGCGACCACGACCGAACGGCAGGTCACGGGGCCGCTGGAGAGACTGACGCGCCAGCCCGCCCCGTCGCGGGCCACGCCCTTGACCTGCGTCTCCAGGCGCAGGGTCACCCCGGCCTTGTCCATCTCGGTCAGCAGCATCTCGATGACCTGCCGGGCCGAACCGTCGCAGAACAGCTGGCCCAGGGTCTTCTCGTGGAAGGCGATGCCGTGGCGCTGGACCAGGGCGACGAAGTCGCTGGGGCGGTAGCGACGCAGGGCCGAGACGCAGAACTTCGGATTGGCCGACAGGAAGTTGGCCGGGGCCGTATTGACGTTGGTGAAGTTGCAGCGCCCGCCGCCGCTGATGCGGATCTTCTCGCCGGGGGCCTTGGCGTGGTCGACGACCAGCACCCTGCGGTCGCGCTTGCCCGCCTCGATGGCGCACATCATGCCAGCCGCGCCGGCGCCCAGCACCACGACGTCGAAATCTTCCAAGGCCCAGGCCCTCGCTGTTGAGCGGCGTATCGACAGGAGGGCGGCCGGGAAGTCAATGCGGGCGGACGATCACCCCAGCCTCGGCGCGTTGAGCACGAACACCCCGATGCCGATCAGCAGCAGGACCAGGGCGCACCAGATCGCGATCGCGATCCAGCGAACCTTGGCCAGGCGCCGGACGAACATCAGCCGGCCCGGCGCATCGGCGCGGCGCCCGCCGAGGCGCAGCCGCCGGTGACCTGGAAGCGGCCCCTCACCTGCACCAGCCCGCCGATCTCGGTCTTCAGGGCGTGGCTGACCGCCGTGGCCTTGCCCGTGCGCCCGAGCACGGCCATGGCCAGGGTCGCGGCCGGCAGCAGCACCTTGGTCGAGATCCTGAGGTCGTCGAGTCCCATGGCTCCCCCCTCGAGCCTTTCCGCAGGGAGACGCGGCTCGATTTACTTGCGAAAGATGTTTGCCGGGGCGCGTGAAAGAGGCGTTAACAGGGCCGGAACGCCGCCGCGGGACGGTGGTCCGCCGCGATGCGCCGCGGCTTTCCACTCGCGGCGGCGCGAAAACCGCCGCCGCGCTTGACGCCAGCGCCTGGGGCGTTAGGAACCCTGCCCTCCTCCCGCCCAGGCTGCCCCATGACGTCCGTTCAGCAAACGACGATCGGAATCGATTTCGGCACGACCAATACCGTGGTCTCGATGACCCGAGGCGACGGCCCGGCCACGCTCGTCAGGTTCCCGACCGCGGATGGCGACATCTTCGCCTTCCGCTCGGCCCTGAGCTTCCACGCCGTGACAGGCGCCAACGGCCGGCCGAACGAGCTGGTGACCGAGGCCGGCCCCTGGGCGATCGAGGCCTATGTCGAGGACCCGCTGGAGACCCGCTTCATCCAGTCGTTCAAGACCTTCGCCGCCAGCGCCGCCTTCACCGAGACCAAGATCCTCAACAAGCGCTACCTGTTCGAGGACCTGCTGGCTGATTTCCTGCTGAAGCTGAAGGCCCATGGCGGCGCGGCCATGGAAGCCCTGCCGCCGCGCGTGATCGTCGGCCGGCCCGTCACCTTCGCCGGCGGCAATCCCGACGAGACCCTGGCCCTGTCGCGCTACGAGGCCGGCTTCCGGCGGCTGGGCTTCACCGACATCCGCTACGCCTACGAGCCCGTCGGCGCCGCGTTCTTCTTCGCCCGCCAGCTGACGCAGGACGCCACCGTACTGGTGGCCGACTTCGGCGGCGGCACCAGCGACTTCTCGATCGTGCGGTTCGAGAGAGACGCCGGCAAGCTGCGCTCCACCGCCCTGGCGCGGTCGGGCGTCGGCGTGGCCGGCGACGCCTTCGACTACCGGATCATCGACCAGCTGGTCTCGCCCGAGCTGGGCAAGGGCAGCCTCTACAAGGCGTTCGACAACCGCCTGCCGATCCCCCAGCGCTACTACACCGCCTTCGCCCGCTGGGACCAGCTGGCCCTGCTGCGGGCCTCCAAGGACATGCGCGACATCCGGGCCCTTGAGCGCACCGCCCTGGAGCCGGAGAAGATCCGCCGGCTGATCGAGGTGCTGGACGACAACCACGGCTACGCCCTCTACCGCGCCGTTTCGGCCCTGAAGGAGGCGCTGTCGAGCCAGGACGAGGCGACGTTCCGCTTCGAGGCCGGCTCGGTGCTGATCGAGAAAACCGTCCGGCGCACGGACTTCGAAGGCTGGATCGCGCCCGAGCTGAAGGCCATCGAGACGGCCGTGGACCAGGCGCTGGATCGCGCCGGCCTGGGTCCGGACGGCGTCGACCGCGTGTTCCTGACCGGCGGCAGCTCGTTCGTGCCGGCCGTGCGCGAGATCTTCCTGCGCCGCTTCGGGGCGGCGAAGATCGAAAGCGGCGGCGAGTTCGAGTCGATCGCCTCGGGCCTGGCCCTGATCGGTCGCGAGGCCGACCTGGACCTGTGGAGCGAGACGGCCAAGCGCCCGGCCTGACGCCGGCGAACGGCCGCATAGGGCTCAGTTCACCTTGCCGGCGAACCTGGCCAGGGCCTCGCGGGCGCAGGCGTCGGCGGTCTCGTGCGAGGTGTCGGCCACGGCCAGGCCGCCCACCAGCCGACCGCCCCTGTGCAGCGGCAGCGACCCGCCGTGCGGGTTCAGCCGTTCGGGCTCGGCCTTGATCAGGGCGGCGAAGACGGGATCGGTCTTCTCGCGCGGCTCCATCACGCTGCCCGGCGCGTCGAACTGGACGGCGGTGGCCGCCTTGCGCGGGGCGGCGACCGGCGGCTTGGGGCTGGCGGGGGCGCGCAGCACGACCAGCGGGTTGCCCTTGTCGTCGACAACGGCGACGCTCACGGGCGCGCCCTTGGCGGCGCAGGCGTCGATGGCGGCCCGGGCCAGGTCGACGGACAGCGGCAGGTCCAGGGCGGGCCCGGTCTGGGCGAAAGCCGGCGTCGCGGCCAGCAGCATCCCCGCGATCATGATCCGCTTCATCGCCGTTTCCTCGCCCTTTGAGCGAGGCATGCCCGAGTTCGGCGGCAGGCGCAAACGGCGTGGATTGTTGCGGGCAACCCATGGCTTTATAATTTCCAGATGGTCGCCTGGGACGCATCCATCGCCGTCTACATGATGAGCAATCAACCGCTCGGCACGATCTACATTGGCGTCACAAGCCAGTTTCAGAGTCGCATCATCCAACATCGGGAAGGTCAAGTTCCCGGCTTCACCAAGCGCTACGGCCTGAAACGGCTGGTGTGGTACGAGCCACATGAAGTGATGACAGTCGCGATCCAACGCGAGAAGTCGCTGAAGGAATGGCCAAGGCAGTGGAAGATCAACCTGATCGAGCGGGACAATCCGCACTGGGATGATCTGTATGCCGAGGTGTTCGAATGGACGCCGGTTCCGCGACAGTTCTAGGGTTTACATTCATTTCAACCGTCATCCCGGGCCTGGTGCCCGGGATGACGGCTAAAATCACATCTAGGATTAACCTACCCCTTGTTCGCCAGCGCCGCCTGGGCCGCCGCCAGGCGGGCGATCGGCACGCGGTAGGGCGAGCAGGACACGTAATCCAGGCCGACGCTTTCGCAGAAGCTGATCGAGGCGGGATCGCCGCCGTGCTCGCCGCAGATGCCCAGCTTGACGTCCGGACGGGCCGCGCGGCCGCGCTCGGCGGCGATGCGGATCAGGTCGCCGACGCCTTCCTGGTCGAGGCTGACGAAGGGGTCCTTGTCGAAGATGCCCTTGTCGATATAGGCGCCCAGGAACTTGCCGGCGTCGTCGCGGCTGATGCCGAAGGTCGTCTGGGTCAGGTCGTTGGTGCCGAAGCTGAAGAACGCCGCGTTGGCCGCCAGGTCGCCGGCCCGCAAGGCGGCGCGCGGCAGTTCGATCATGGTGCCGACCGTGTACTGAAGATCCACGCCCTGTTCTTCCAGCACGGCCTTGGCGGTGCGGTCGGTCAGGTCACGCAGGTACTTCATCTCCTCGCCCTTGGTGACCAGCGGGTGCATGATCTCCGGCACCGGCGCGGCCTTGCCCGACTTGGCGATCTCGCAGGCGGCCTCGATGATCGCCCGCACCTGCATCTCGTAGATCTCGGGATAGGACACGCCCAGGCGGCAGCCGCGGTGGCCGAGCATCGGGTTGGTCTCGTGCAGCTCCTTGGCCCGGCGCATCAGCTTCTCGGCGTCCAGGCCCGTGGCCTCGGCGACGGCCGCCACGTCTTCCTCCGTGTGCGGCAGGAACTCGTGCAGCGGCGGGTCGAGCAGGCGGATGGTGACCGGCAGGCCCTCCATGATCGTGAACAGCTCGACGAAGTCGGCCTTCTGGAACGGCGCGATCTTGGCCAGGGCGGCCCGGCGGCCGGCCTCGTCGTCGGCCAGGATCATCTCGCGCACGGCGGCGATCCGGGTGTCGTCGAAGAACATATGCTCGGTGCGGCACAGGCCGATGCCCTCGGCGCCGAACTGCCGGGCGGTCTTGGCGTCCAGCGGAGTCTCGGCGTTGGCGCGGACCTTCATGCGGCGGGCCGCGTCGGCCCACGCCATCAGGGTGGCGAAGTCGCCGGTCAGCTCGGGCTCGATCATCTTGGGCGAACCGACCAGGATCTCGCCGGTCGAACCGTCGATGGTGATGGTCTCGCCGGCCTTGAACTCGCGGCCGCGCACCCGGAACAGGCCCTCCTTGGGGAAGATGGCCACGTCGCCGGCGCCGCTGACGCAGGCCCGGCCCATGCCGCGCGCCACGACGGCGGCGTGGCTGGTCATGCCGCCCCGGGCGGTGATGATGCCGCGCGCGGCGTGCATGCCGTGGATGTCTTCGGGCGAGGTCTCCTCGCGCACCAGGATCACGGCCTCGCCGGCCGCGGCGGCCTTTTCGGCGGCGTCGCTGTCGAAGACGATCTTGCCGGTGGCCGCGCCGGGCGAGGCCGGCAGGCCCTTGGCGATCAGCTCGCGGTGGGCGGTCGGGTCGATGGTCGGGTGCAGCAGCTGGTCCAGCGAGGCCGGCTCGACGCGGCCGATGGCCTCCTCGCGGCTGATCACGCCCTCGGCCGCCATGTCGACGGCGATCTTCAGGGCGGCCTTGGCCGTGCGCTTGCCGCTGCGGGTCTGCAGCATGTAGAGCTTGCCCTGCTCGACCGTGAACTCGATGTCCTGCATGTCGCGGTAGTGGCGTTCCAGCGTCTCGACCACGGTCTTGAACTGGCCGAACACCTCGGGCATCGCCTCTTCCATCGACGGCGCGGTGTCGCCCATCTCCTCGCGGGCCGCCTTGGTCAGGGACTGCGGCGTGCGGATGCCCGCCACCACGTCCTCGCCCTGGGCGTTGATCAGGAACTCGCCGTAAAGCCGCCCGTCGCCGGTCGACGGGTTGCGGGTGAAGGCCACGCCCGTCGCCGAGGTGTCGCCCATGTTGCCGAACACCATCGACTGGATGTTGACGGCGGTGCCCCAGGCCTCGGGGATGTCGTGCATGCGGCGGTAGAACTTGGCCCGGTCGTTCATCCAGCTGGCGAACACCGCGCCGATCGCGCCCCACAGCTGCTCCTGGGCGTCCTGCGGGAACGGCTTGCCCAGGGCGTCGCGCACGGCGGCCTTGTAGTCCTTGATCACCGCGGCCCAGTCGTCGGCCGTCAGGGCCGTGTCGACGGTGACGTCCAGGCGATCCTTGTGGTCGTCGAGGATCTCCTCGAACATGTGGTGCTCCAGGTCGAGCACGACGTTCGAGTACATCTGGATGAAGCGGCGGTAGCTGTCATAGGCGAAGCGGCGGTCGCCCGACAGCTGGGCCAGGCCTTCGACGGTCTCGTCGTTGAGGCCCAGGTTCAGGACGGTGTCCATCATGCCCGGCATCGAGGCCCGGGCGCCCGAGCGCACCGAGACCAGCAGCGGGTTGGCGACGTCGCCGAAGCGCTTGCCGGTGAGGCTTTCGACCTTGGCCAGGCCGTGGGCGACCTGCTGCGCCAGCTCGGCCGGGTACTGCTTGCCGTTGGCGTAGTAGTGGACGCAGGCCTCGGTGGTCACCGTGAAGCCCGGCGGCACCGGCAGGCCCAGGGACGACATCTCGGCGAGATTGGCGCCCTTGCCGCCCAGCAGGTTCTTCATCTTGGCGTCGCCGTCGGCGCCGCCTCCCCCGAAGGAATAGACCCACTGCGTCTTGGTCAGCGTATCAACCGGCATTTCTTGTTCACCCTGCGATAGTGAAAAGCCGGCGGCTCTCTGATGGAACCGTCCTGGCCTGGGACAACGAGCTTAACGCCCATCCCGCACTGCAATATCCGGGCGTTCAGTAGCACCTTGTCAAAGAAGCCGTCCACCGACGGTTTGCAGTTCGCAGTCTAAAGCGAAATTTCGGCAAATTCTTCCAATGACAACGTTGTCCTGATCGAGATTTGCGCGAACCTCGAGACGAACGAAGACCGCCCCGAGTCTTGGGACCGGTGACACGGGCTTCACTTCGCCATGGTGAAGCTGGGCTGAGCGCCCCCTGGAGAGGTCGATCGCCGTCCTGGCGCCGCGGTTTCCAATCGGCGCGTCCAGATCTGCGTCGGGCGATCTGAAGCATCGCTGCGGCCAAAAGCCGCGCCGGCCGTCGCCGCCGCCACAACGAGGAATGCGCTAGCAGTGTGACATGACGTGGCTCAACCCCTCCTCCGTGACTCGCGGCGTGAGATCCCTGCACTGGATCGTGGGCGCGACCATCGTCCTGGTGGCCGTCTCGGTGCTGGGCAGCATCGCCCTGATGCTGTTCGCCGCCCGCTCGCTGGACCGCCTGGAAAGCCTGGACGAGCGTGAGCTGGTCCAGCGCACGGTCCAGCGGGACCTGCAGCGCATGGCGCGCGAACTGACCTCGGCGACGGTCTGGGACGACGCCGCCAAGGCCATGGGCCCGCCGGTCGACATGGCTTGGGCCGACGTCAATTTCGGCGAATATTACCATCAGTATTTCCAGCACGACCTGTCCTTCGTCGTCCGCGACGGCCGGGTGGTCTATGCGTCGCTGGCCGGGGCGCGGGTGACGGCCGACGCCCTGGGCGCCCTGCCTGGCGACGCCGCGCCGCTGGTGGCCCAGGTCGCCGCCAAGGCCCGGCTGGCCCACGACGCCAAGCGCTTCAGCCTGAAGGGCTCGACCACCGACGCGGGCCTGGTGCGTTCGGGCGACGAGATCTACCTGGTGGTGGCCGCCGACGTGATCGCCGAGACCGCCGAGCTCGCGACGGCCCAGCGGGCCGCCCCGCTTTCGGTGGTGGTCACCGCGCGGCGGATCAGCACCGCCTATACCCGCGGCCTGCAGAAGGACCTGGGCATCGAGGGCCTGGCCCTGGTCGCCGAAAGCTCGTCCAGCGACCACAGCGTGCCGCTGCACGACATCCAGGGCCGGCCGATCGGCGGGTTCGCCTGGCCGGCGCGCGATCCGGGCACCTCGCTGCTCAAGGCCGGCGCGCCGTGGATCGCCCTGGTGTTCGTCGCCCTGTTCGTCGCGGCCCTCATCCTGTTCCTGTGGGTCACCGACGCCCTGAACAAGCTGGCGATCGGTCGCCGCGCCCTGATCGCGGCCAAGGAGGAGGCCGAGACCGCCAACGCCGCCAAGACCCAGTTCCTGGCCAATATGAGCCACGAGATCCGCACGCCGCTGAACGGGGTGCTGGGCATGACCCAGGTCATGCAGGCCGACCAGCTGCCGGACCGCCAGCGCGAGCGCCTAGACGTGATCCACAATTCCGGCCAGGCCCTGCTGGCCCTGCTGAACGACATCCTGGACATGGCGCGGCTGGAGGGCGGCGGCGTGCGCCTGCGGGCCGAGCCCTTCGATCTGCCGGTCCTGGTGGAATCGACCTGCGCCCTGTTCTCGGGCGCGGCCGCCAACAAGGGCATCGTCCTGACCTTCGAGGCGGCGCCGGGCTGCGACGGCGCCTGGATCGGAGACCCGATCCGCCTGCGGCAGGTGCTGGGCAACCTGGTCGCCAACGCCGTCAAGTTCACCCACCACGGCTCGGTCCGCATCGAGGTCCGTCCCTCCGAGACCGGCCTGCGGTTCGAGGTGCGCGACACCGGCGTCGGCATCGCGCCCGAGCATCGCCCCCGCCTGTTCAAGATCTTCTCCCAGGTCGACAGCTCCCTGACCCGCGCCCACGAGGGCTCGGGCCTGGGCCTGGCGATCAGCCACGAGGTGGTCACCCTGATGGGCGGCGTGATCGGGGTCGACAGCGCGCCCGGCGCCGGCTCGACCTTCCATTTCGACGTCCCGCTGCGCCGGGCGAGGTCCGAGCGGCCGGCGCTGAGGGTGGTGGGTTAGGGACTTCCCGAAAGTCCGTCATTCCGGGCCTCGTGCCCGGAACCCCTGGTTCAGCTGACGGTGAAGCCCCTTGGCGCGCTGGCGCGCCACACATCCGCGCCTGCGACGGACAAAGGGGTTCCGGGCACGGGGCCCGGAATGACGGCTGAAAGGGTGGCGCCCAGTCCCCCAGAGCAATGGCATGGGCTCCAAAACGATTGTCATCCCGGATCGGCGCTCGGCTTGGCCGAGCTTGTCCAGGATGACAACGAAATTGGGCCGTCGGAGCGTTACCCTGGACGGGGACAGGCGCATGCGCCTGTCCCCAGCCCCTACCCGCCGATCAGCGAGAAGTCGGCCACCTGGCCCATGGCGTCGCGGACGGCGGCCAGGGTCTTGAGGCGGTTGTCGCGTTCGGCGGGAACTTCCGAATTGACGAACACCCCGTCCAGGAAGGCGTCGACCGGGCCGCGCAGGCCGGCCAGCTCGCGCATGGCGGTGGTGAAGTCCTCGGCCTTTAGGGCGTCGGCCAGCGGCTTTTCGATCATCCGCAGGGCGTCGTGCAGCTGCACTTCCGGGGCCGAGGCGTCGGGCAGGATCTCGCGACCGCCCTGCGCCTTCCAGCCCTTCTTCTCCTCCGCCTTGAGTATGTTGGAAGCGCGCTTGTAGCCGGCCAGCAGGTTCTTGCCGTCGTCGGTCTTGAGGAACCCGTCCAGGGCCTCGACCCGGGCGACGATGCGGACGAGGTCGTCGTCGCCAAGCGCGAACACGGCGTCGACAAGGTCGTGGCGCTTGCCTTGGTCCTTGAGGGTGACCTTCAGGCGGTCGGCGAAGAACGGCACAAGATCAGGAAGGCTTCCTCCAGTCAGAGCAGCTTCATTCGAGAGTGGATAGCTCGGCGGCATTTCGCTGTGGCACATCGCAGCAAACGCTAGGACATCTGTCAGCGCAAAGGGCCTATTGCTCTCCAAGAGAATCCGGATCACGCCCAACGCCGCCCGCCGCAGCGCGTAGGGATCCTTCGACCCCGTCGGCTTCTCGTCGATGGCGAAGAAGCCGACCAGCGTGTCCAGCTTGTCCGCCAGCGCCACGGCCACGCTGAGCGGCGCGGTCGGGACGGCGTCGGAGGGGCCTTGCGGCTTGTAGTGGTCGCGGATGGCGTCGGCGATTTGCGGGTCCATCCCGGCGGCGCGAGCGTAATAGCCGCCCATCAGGCCCTGCAGTTCCGGGAACTCGCCGACCATCTGCGAGGCGAGGTCGGCCTTGGCCAGGCGCGCGGCCTCGGCGGCCTTGTCGACATCGGCGCCGACCAGGGGCGCGATCTCACGGGCCAGGGCGACGATGCGCTCCACCCGCTCGGCCATGGTGCCCAGCTTGGCGTGGAAGGTCACGCCGTTCAGCTTGTCCAGCCACGGTTCGAACCCGACCTTGACGTCCTCGTCCCAGAAGAACCGGGCGTCGGACAGGCGCGAGCTCAGCACCTTGGCGTTGCCGCTGGCGATCACGGCGCCGCCATCGGCGGCCTGCACATTGGCGATGGTGATGAAGTGCGGGGCCAGGCCGCCGGTGGCCGGGTCGCGGACCGCGAAATACTTCTGGTGCGTGCGCATCGAGGTGCGGATCACCTCGCCCGGCAGGTCCAGGAAGGCCGGGTCCATGTCGCCCAGCACCGGGGTCGGCCATTCGGCCAGGCCGGCGACTTCCTCGAGCAGGCCGATATCCTCGACCAGTTCCAGGTTGCGCGCGAAGCACAGGGTCTTGCAGCCTTCCAGGACGCGCTGCTTGCGCTCCTCGACGTCCAGCACCACGAAGTGGTCGGCCAGGCCCTTTTCGTACTCGTCGAAGTCGCGCGCCTTGAACGGCTGGCCGCCCCAGCCGTGGCCGACGCGCATGAAGCGGTGGCCCTCGGTGACGTCGCCGCTCTCGATGCCCTCGATGGCGAACGGCACGACCTCGCGGTCGAACACGCAGAGGATGCGCTTCAGCGGCCGCACCCAGCGCAGCTTGGACGTGCCCCAGGTCATCGACTTGGGCCACGGGAAGCCGCGGACGATGGCCTCGACCATCTCGGCGACGATCTCGGGGGTCGGGCGGCCGGTTTTCTCGATGAAGGCCATCCAGACGCCTTCGCGCTCGACCAGCTGCTCCTGAGTTAGGCCGGCCTTGCGCAGGAAGCCTTCCAGGGCTTGCGGCGGGGCGCCGACGCGCGGGCCCTTCAGCTCTTCCTTGCGGTCGGCCTGGGCGATCGGCAGGCCCTCGACCACCAGGGTCAGGCGGCGCGGGCCGGCGAAGGTCTTCAGGGCCTCGGGCAGGAAGCCGGCGGCGGCCAGGTGCTCGCGCGCCATGCGCTCCAGGTCGCGCGCGGCGCCGGCCTGCATGCGGGCGGGGATTTCTTCGGAGAACAGTTCGAGAAGCAGTTGGGGCATCAGGATGCGTCGGACTCGACAGGATTTTGGGAAAGCATCGCCTTGAGCTGGGCCGCTTCAGTAGGGTCCAGGTGCTTGACGACGACGCGGGTCGTGTAGTGGCCATACATCTTGCCGTCTTTGACGTACGCCCAGTCGGAAATCTGGTCGCGTGTGAAGGTCACCGGCGAACCCATCGACAGGCCGGCCAGATCGACCGGATCGTTGACCAGCCTGCCCGCGATCTTGGCGCCATCGATCTTGATGTCGCTGACCCAGATATGTTCGAGACTGCCTGCGGCGGTCGGCAAGCCAACCTTCAGGTCGTGCTCCATCTCGGGGTGGGCTTCCAGATGGCGCCAAAAGATCGGCAGGGTCTGGCGCGCCTTGAGTTTCGCTCCGTTCATCTGCGCGTCATCGCCAGCGAAATCGACGATGTTGTCGCCCTGATCGATGATTTGAGCGCCGGCTTCGGGCGCCGCCTTTGTCGATGCGGGTCCGCAAGCGACCAGCGCCACGGTGAGCCCCGCGAGCAACAGCGCTCGCATCAGGCGGCTTCCTGCTGTTCGACCCAGGCGCTGGCGCACAGCTTGCACAGGTCGCGGATGCGGCCGATGTAGCTGGCGCGCTCGGCGACGGCGATCGCGCCGCGGGCGTTCATCAGGTTGAACAGGTGGCTGGCCTTGAGGACCATGTCGTAGGCGGGCAGGACCAGGGACTTGCCCTGGTAGGAACGGGCCAGCATCAGCGGCACCTGCTGCTCCATGTCCTCGAACTGGCGCTTGAGCACGGCCACGTCATAGCCGTGGAAGTTGGCTTCCGACTGCTGGCGCTCGTTCTCCAGGAACACGTCGCCATAGGTCAGGCGCCCCAGCGGCGCGTCCGGATCGTTGAACGGCAGGTCGTAGACGTTGTCGACGCCGAACACGTACATGGCCAGGCGCTCCAGGCCGTAGGTCAGCTCGCCGGCCACTGGCGAGACGTCCAGGCCGCCCACCTGTTGGAAGTAGGTGTACTGGCTGACCTCCATGCCGTCGCACCAGACCTCCCAGCCCAAGCCCCAGGCGCCGACGGTGGGGTTTTCCCAGTCGTCCTCGACGAAGCGGATGTCGTGGGTGCGCAGGTCCAGGCCGATGGCCTCCAGCGACCCCAGATAGAGGTCCTGCATGTTCGGCGGGTTCGGCTTCAGGATCACCTGGTACTGGTAGTAGTGCTGCAGGCGGTTGGGGTTCTCGCCATAGCGGCCGTCGCCGGGCCGGCGCGAGGGCTGGACATAGGCCGCGTTCCAGGGCTTGGGACCAAGCGCCCTCAGCACCGTGGCCGGGTGCAGGGTGCCCGCCCCCACCTCCACGTCGTGCGGCTGCAGGATCACGCAGCCCTGGGCGCTCCAATAGTTATGGAGCGTCAGGATCAGGTCTTGGAAGGACTTGGGTTTGGAAGGCATCAGGGTCCGAACAGGGCCAGAAAAAAGTCGGCGGACCATAGGGCCCGCCGACTGGCGCTTCAAGCAATGTTGGACCGCTGGAACGGCTTAGTTGCCCTTGGCGGCGGAGCGCTTGCCGGCGTGCGACAGCGGCGCGCCGTAGAGCTTGCGGTTTTCCGGGGTGTCGGCGATCGGCGGATTGGAGACCACGTTGGGGTCGCCGGCCTTCAGGCCCGCCTGCTGTTCGGCTGGCATCGACGAGACGCGCCCGGCGGTGTCGGTGGCCGTGCCGGTCGGGGCGGCCATCGAGGTAGTCGGGTCGGTCGGCGTTGTGGTGGCCGCGGACGGGTCGGCGGGCAGGGTCTGGTCGGCCGGCGCGGCGGCGGTCGGATCCGGATTCACCGGCGCCCCGGTCGCGGGCGCGGCCTGGGGCGCCGTCGATTGGGCCATGGCCGCGCCGGACAGCAGCGCCAGGGCGGCGGCGGCGGTAGCGATACGCACAAGCATGGGGCTGATCCTTATTGAGGAAATACAGCCACAACAGCGTTTCGACCCTGGACTCCGTTGCGCGGATCACGGGGTCGTGAACGCTTTTACTTGAGGAACATCACGATCGCCACGCCCACGAAGATGAAGCCGAACCCGACCAGGGTCTTCCAGCTGATCGCCTCGCCCAGGTAGAAGACCGAGAACAGCGTGAAGACGATCAGGGTGATCGCCTCCTGGCCGGTCTTCAGTTGGGCGGTCGTATAGACATTATGCCCCAACCGGTTGGCGGGCACGGCCAGCAAGTATTCGGGCAAGGCGATCAGCCAGCTGGTGAAGATGGCCACCAGCATTGTCGTCGCCCGATTCTTCAGATGACCGTACCAGGCGAAGGTCATGAAGACGTTCGATGCAATCAGCAGGCACCAGGGGGCAATTTTCAACCAGACGGAAGGCATGAGCGGCGAAGACTCCAGATCGCGACGCAAGAGCCGGCAATTGTATGCGCTTGGCGACAAGCTAGGCCACCCCGCCGTTCGGACGGTAAAATGCCGACTTTCCAGGCAATCGCGACCCTCAATGTCTAAATCTTGGGCGCCGCGTCCCTTTCGTTTCCAATTCCCTACCGCGCGACAGCCATGTGGGAAGCGCGACCGATAGCGTGAAGACGCCGGGGAAACGACGCGGACCGATAACCTGCGTCGCGGTGCGAACGAGCAACGCGCTCTACAGCCAATTCAAAGGGGAGCCCGCTCAGTCGGCGGGTCGGAGCAGGACGGATGAAACTGATCATAGCGATCGTCAAACCCTTCAAGCTCGACGAGGTCCGCGAGGCGCTCGTCGCCGCCGGCGTCGAAGGTCTGACGGTGTCAGAAGTCAAGGGCTACGGCCGTCAGAAGGGCCAGACCGAAATCTATCGCGGCGCCGAGTACCAGGTGAACTTCGTGCCGAAGGTGAAGCTGGAAGCCGTCGTCGACGACGCGTCTGCGGCCAAGGCGGTCGAGGCGGTCAAGGCCGCGGCGGCCACGGGCAAGATCGGCGACGGCAAGATCTTCGTCCTCAATGTCGAGGAAGCCGTTCGCATCCGGACCGGCGAAACCGGCCCGGCCGCTTTGTAATCCGTCGGGGAAAAGGGGATACCAACGTGAGATTGAACTTCAAACCGCTGGCCGGGCTGATGCTCGCCGCGACCTTGGCGGGAGCCCCGCTGGGCGCCGTCGCCTTCGCGCAGGATACCGCGCCGGCCGCCGCCGCGCCCGCGACCGCCGCTCCGGCTCCGGCCGCGCCGGCCGCCGCCGCGCCGGCGCCCGCCGCCGCCCCGACCACGATCGAAGACAAGATGGACAAGGGCGACAACGCCTGGATGCTCGTCTCGTCCCTGCTGGTCCTGCTGATGATCGTCCCGGGCCTGGCCCTGTTCTACGGCGGCCTGGTCCGCTCCAAGAACATGCTGTCGACCATGATGCAGGTCTCCACGGTCGGCATCATCGGCATCATCGCCTGGGTGCTGTGGGGCTACAGCCTCGCCTTCACCGACGGCGGCGGCGTGGACACCTTCGTCGGCGGCTTCAGCCGACTGTTCCTCAACGGCGTGACCCCCTCCAGCAACGTCGCCACCTTCTCGACCGGCGTCGTCATCCCCGAGCTGACCTTCATCGTCTTCCAGTCGACCTTCGCCGCGATCACCGCCGCCCTGGTCGTCGGTTCGCTGGTGGAGCGCTTCAAGTTCTCGGCCGCCGTGGCGTTCGCCGTCCTGTGGCCCCTGCTCTCCTACTATCCGATCGCCCACATGGTCTGGTGGTGGCCGGGTCCTGACGCCATCGCCCTGCACCCGACCGACCCGATCAAGGCCGGCCTGAGCTGGAGCTTCGGCGCCCTCGACTTCGCCGGCGGCACCGTGGTGCACATCAACGCCGGCGTCGCCGCCCTGGTCGGCGCCCTAATCCTGGGCAAGCGCCAAGGCTACGGCAAGGAGCCGATGCCCCCGCACTCCCTGACCCTGACTCTGGTCGGCGCCGGCCTGCTGTGGGTGGGCTGGTTCGGCTTCAACGCCGGTTCCAACCTGGAAGCCAACGGCTACGCCTCGCTGGCGATGATCAACACCTTCGTCGCCACCGCCGCCGCCGGCCTGTCCTGGATCGTCGTCGAGTGGGTCACCAAGAAGAAGCCGTCGGCCCTGGGCCTGGCTTCGGGCGTCGTGGCCGGCCTCGTCGCCGTCACCCCCGCCGCCGGTTTCGCCGGCCCGATGGGTGCGCTGATCCTGGGCCTGGTCGTCTCGCCGATCTGCATCTTCTTCTGCTCGGTCGTGAAGAACGCGCTGAAGTACGACGACAGCCTGGACGCCTTCGGCATCCACGGCATCGGCGGCATCGTCGGCGCCATCGGCACCGGCCTGCTGGTCAACCCCGCCTGGGGCGGCGCCGGCGTGGTCGACTACGCCAGCTGCGCCAAGGACGGCGACATCTCGACCTGCGACACGGCCGTCTACAGCCTGGCCACCCAGGTGATGAGCCAGATCAAGGCGGTCGGCGTGACCATCATCTGGTCGGCCATCGCCTCGGCCATCGTGTTCTTCCTGATCAAGCTGGTGATCGGCCTGAAGGCCTCGCCGGAATCCGAGGAAGAAGGCCTGGACATCTCCGAGCACGGCGAACGCGCCTACCACAGCTAAGGCTGGGGTTAGGTTCGGTCCAAAAGGAAGGGCCCGGAAGCTTCGGCTTCCGGGCCTTTTCCTTTGGGCGGAAGCCTCGTCAGGCCAGCCGCCGCCGCACCTCGGCGAGGACCGGGTCCGGGGCTTCGATCGAGAAGCCCATATAGGTTTCGGCCTCCAACCGGATGACCTGCCCCGCCAGGTCCCAAACCTGGACGCCGACCTCCTGCGACCCGGCGATTCCACCGAACTTGTCGACCAGGCGGGCGTCCATCGCCTTGAGGACGTCGACGGTCCGGGCGACCAGCGCGCGGTCCCACTCGTCGCCGAGCACGACGACAGTCACGCGAACGGCCCGCCCAGCCGGCAGCGCTTGACCCACCAGTCGGGCCGCATCTGCTCGATCCGCTCGGCCAGGCCCTCGGCCTCGATATCGCCGGCGCACAGGGCGAAGCAGGTGGCCCCGGAACCGGACATCCGGGCCAGCAGGGTCTCGGGCTCGCCGGCCAGCAGGTCGAGAACCTGGCCGATGCGCGGCTCCAGGGCCACGGCCGGCGCCTGCAGGTCGTTGCGCGTGAAGCCGGCCAGCCAGGCGCAGACCTCCTCGACGCTCGTCAGCCCATCCAGCATCGGCGGCGGGGCCTCGCCCTCCGGGGCCAGGGCCGCGTCATAGGCGCGATAGACGGCGCCCGTCGGCGACGGAACCAGCGGATTGACCAGCACGGCGTGCAGCTCGGGCAGGTCCGGCGCGGGCGACAGGCGCTCTCCCCGGCCCTGGGCCATCACCGGCGCGCCCCACAGGCAGGCCGCGCCGTCGGCGCCTAGGCTTCCGGCGACGGCCTCCAGGTCGGCGTCCGGCAGGTCGGGGGCCAGGGCCTGGCGCAGCAGCCGCAAGGCCGCTCCAGCGTCGCTGGAACCGCCGCCCAGGCCGGCGGCGATCGGCAGGGCCTTGTCGAGGATCAGGCGGAACGGCGGGACCGGCCCGCCCAGTCGCGCGTGAAGCGCCTGGGCGGCCCGCACCACCAGATTGCCCTCGTCCAGCGGGATCTCGCCGCCGAACCGGCCCGTCGCCGCAAAGCCGGGCGTGTCGGCCGCCTGCAGCGTGACCCGGTCGCCGACGTCGGCGAACAGCATCAGGCTGGAGATCGGATGGTAGCCTTCGGCGTCGGGTCCGCCGACGTGCAGGAACAGATTGACCTTGGCCGGGGCGAAGGCGTCGAGGCGCATGGCTTACCCTTGCAGGGGGATGGAACGGAAAGCCCCTACCCCGCCTTGGCCACCGAGGTCGAGGCCGCCGGGCCGTTCGGCCCCAGGCCGTCCTTCAGCTTGGCCTCGGCCTCGGCCTTCTGCTTGGCGTCCGGCTCAAGGCTCAGCACGCGCTGCCACTGGTAGCGCGCCTCGACCCGGCGGCCGATGCGCCAGTAGGCGTCACCCAGGTGGCCGTTGACGTCCGGATCGCCCGGCTCCAGTTCGACGGCCTGCTCCAGCTTGGCCACGGCGGTCTTGTAGTCGCCCTGGCGGTAGTAGCCCCAGCCCAGGGAGTCGAGCATGGCGCCGGACTGCGGCCGCGCGTCGACCGCCTTCTGGACCATGGCGATGGCCTCGGGCAGGCGCACGCCGCGGTCGATCCAGGAATAGCCCAGATAGTTCAGCAGGTCGGGCTCGTCGGGGCTGAGCTTGACCGCGGTCAGCAGGTCGCGCTCGGCGTCGTTCCAGCGGCCGGCCCGTTCCAGGGCGATGCCGCGCATGTAGAGCAGGCGCCAGTCCGGCTTGTCGCCCTGGGCGGTAATCAGCGGGTCCAGGGCCGCGGCCGACTCGGCCCAGCGCTCGTTGGCGCGCAGCAGGTCGGCATAGGTGACCTGGGCGTCGCGGTCCTTGGGCGCGGCGGCGGCGGCCTGCTGGGCCAGGGCGACGGCCTTGTCCTTGTCGCCGGCCGTCTGGTAGCTCCAGGCTAGCTTGGATTGGGCCGCCCCGTAGCGGGTCGAAGTCGGGGCCACCTTGGCGTAGGCCTCGCGCGCGCCAGGGACGTCCTCGTCCTGGGCCAGCAGGTCGCCGACCAGCAGCCAGGCGTCGTCGCGCTTGGGGTCCAGCCGCAAGGCCAGGCGCAGATAGGCCAGGCCGAACTGGCTCTGGCGCTCGCTGGCGAAGCTGGCGGCGCAGGCGACCAGCACATGGGCCGCGCCTTGCTTGTCGGTGGGCATGGCCGGCGCGGGCCCACGCGCCGCGGCCCGGGCCCGGTCCTTCTGTAGGCCCTGGTCGTCCGGATCACGGGTCAGGGCGTCGTCGTAGAGCGCCACGGCGTCGGCGTGACGCTTGCGGCGCTCCAGGAACGCGCCGTAGTCCTCGACGAACAGGGCCCGGGCGTTCTCGATCGCCATCAGCGCCTTGTAGTCGGTCTCCGCCTCGTCATAGCGCTTGGCGCGTTCGTAGAGACGCGCCTGGCTCAGCTGGCCGAAATACTGCACGAATCGGTCGCCCTGCAGCTCGGGGCGCACCACCGCCCCGTTGTTGTCGCCCGCGGCGGCCGCCAGCCAGGGCGCCAGCAGCACGGCGGCCGGACGGTGGGGAAAGCCCAGGGTCTCGGTCTTCAGCAGGGTCTGGGCCTCGCGCGCCTTGCCGTCGGCCATCAGCTCGACCACCCGGGTCAGGACGCCCAGGCGACGCACCTGCTCATTGGCGTCGGTCCCGCGCGGGGCGATGGCGGCGGCGCGCGGCACGTCGCCGGCCAGCAGGGCGGCGGTGAAGGCGCGGTCGGCCAGGACGCCCGGATCCTCGTCCAGCTGGCGCGCCTCGTCGAAATAGGTCGCGGCCTCGCCGTTCGAACCGTTCTGCAACGCCGCCTGGCCGGCCAGGAACTGGCCATAGGCCGAACGGCTGGAGCCCCAGCCGGAGTCCATGGTGGCCTTGCCGCGCAGGTCGGGCCCCGGGGCGGTGGCGGCGCAGGCGGTCAGGGCCGAGGCCGAAAGAAGGGCGAGAAGCAGCTTGATACGCGTCATGTCCGCACCCTCATCGGTTTCCGGGCGCGCCGCAACAAAAAGGCGCGGCCCGAGACCTCGAGCCGCGCCCTTCGATGTTCAAGAGGCCTACATGTTCGGATAGTTGGGCCCGCCGCCGCCTTCCGGCGTGGTCCAGACGATGTTCTGCGACGGATCCTTGATGTCGCAGGTTTTGCAGTGGACGCAGTTCTGGGCGTTGATCTGGAAGCGCGGGTCGGTCCCCTGCTCGTTGTAGAGCACCTCGTAGACGCCCGCCGGGCAGTAGAGCCGCGCCGGCTCGCCGTACCGAGGCAGGTTCACCGCGATCGGGATCGACGGGTCCTTCAGCGTCAGGTGGGCGGGCTGGTCTTCCTCGTGGTTGGTGGCCGAGATGAACACCGAGCTCAGCTTGTCGAAGCTGATCACCCCGTCGGGCTTGGGATAGACCAGCGGCTTGTAGTCCTTGGCCAGGCCGGTCGAGGCCGCGTCGGTCTTGTCGTGCTGCATCGTGCCGAAGAACGAGAAGCCGCCGAACAGGTGCGTGCACCACATGTCGAACATGCCCAGCGCCCCGCCCAGGGCGGTGCCGAACTTGCCCAGCAGCGGCTTGGCGTTGCGGACGACCTTCAGCTCCTTGGCCACCCAGGACGTCTCGTAGAGATCCTGGTAGGCGGTGAGCTCGTCGCCGCCCCGCCCGGCGACCAGGGCCTCGAAGGCGGCGTCGGCGGCCAGCATGCCGGTCTTGACCGCATTGTGGCTGCCCTTGATGCGCGGCACGTTGACGAAGCCGGCCGAGCAGCCGATCAGCACGCCGCCTGGGAAGGTCAGCTTCGGCACCGACTGGTAGCCGCCCTCGGTGATGGCCCGCGCGCCGTAGGCGATGCGCTTGCCGCCCTCCAGGTGCGGCTTGACCGCCGGGTGGTGCTTGAAACGCTGGAACTCGTCGAACGGCGACAGCCAGGGGTTCTTGTAGTTCAGGTGCACCACGTAGCCGATGGCCACGTAATTGTCCCCGAAGTGATACATGAAGCTGCCGCCGCCGGTCTGGTTGTCCAGCGGCCAGCCGGTGGTGTGCTCGGCCAGGCCCGGCTGGTGCTTTTCGGGCGGCACCTGCCACAGTTCCTTGATGCCGATGCCGAATTTCTGCGGCGACTTGCCGGCCGACAGGTCGAACTTGGCGATCAGTTGCTTGGCCAGCGAGCCGCGCACGCCCTCGGCGATGAACACGTATTTGCCGTGCAGCTCCATGCCGGGGTTGTAGTCGGGCTTGTGGTGGCCGTCCTTGGCCACGCCCACGACGCCGACCACCACGCCCTTGACCGAACCGTCCGCGTTCCAGACCAGGTCCGAGGCGGCGAAGCCCGGATAGATCTCGACGCCCAGCTCCTCGGCCTGGGCGGCCAGCCAACGGCTCACATTGCCCAGGGAGGCGATGTAGCAGCCGTGGTTGTGCATGAACGGCGGCATGGCGAACATGGGCAGGCTGAGGTCGCCCTGGGGTCCCAGCAGCCGGAAACGGTCCATGGTGACCGGGGTTTCCAGCGGCGCGCCGCGTTCCTTCCAGTCCGGGAACAGCTCGGCCAGGCCCTTGGGATCGATCACCGCGCCCGACAGGATGTGGGCGCCGACTTCCGAGCCCTTTTCCAGCACCGCCACCGAAACCTCGGTCCCGGCCTTTGCGGCCAGTTGCTTGAGCCGGATGGCGGCCGACAGGCCCGCCGGTCCGCCGCCGACGATGACGACGTCGTATTCCATCGACTCGCGTTCGAGCGCTTCGCTCATGGCATCTCCCGCCCCGGGCGCACGCGGCCCGCGTTCTTGCTGTTTGAGTCGAAGCTTATCGTGACGTGACGCCGGGGTGGTCAAGAAATAAACGGATGTTTTTGCTGCGATGCAGCGCGGGCGGAACGTGGCGACGTCCCGAACTTCGTACTATGAGGAGCGGATGGAACTCGCCGTCGATCCGCGCGCCGTGGAAAGCCTGCTCGCCTTCTGGGCCGATGCGGGCGTGGAGGCGTCGTACGCGGACGATCCGATCGACCGCCTGGCCGAGGGCGCGGCCCTGCTGCGCGCCCGCAAGGAAGCGCCCGCCCCGGCGGCCGTCGCCCCAGTCGCCGCGCCGGCCTTCGGACGCGGCCCCGACCTGGGCTCCGCCGTGGCCGAGGCCCGGGCCCTGGCCGCCGCCTGCGCCGACCTGCCCGCACTGGCCGCCGCCATCGCCGCCTTCGACGGTTGCCCGCTGAAGACCCAGGGCGCCCGTCAGGCCGTGGTCTCGCGCGGTCCCGCTGACGCGCCGCTGATGGTCATCGGCGAGGCCCCCGGCGCGGACGAGGACCTGCAGGGCGCGCCGTTCGTCGGCCGGGCCGGCCAGCTCCTGGACCGCATGCTGAAGGCCGCCGGGGTGCTGGACCGCGCCTTCGTGACCAACACCGTCTTCTGGCGTCCGCCGGGCAACCGCACCCCCACCCCGCAGGAACAGGCCGTCTGCGCGCCCTTCCTGGAGCGGGCGATTGCGCTGGTCCAGCCCAAGATCCTGCTGCTGGTCGGCGGCGCCTCGGCCAAGAGCCTGCTCAAGCGCGAGGAGGGCATATTGTCGCTGCGCGGACGATGGTTCGAGTGGACGTCCAGCGACGGTCAGAACGAGCTCCCGGCCTTGCCCACCTTGCATCCGGCGTTCCTGCTGCGCCAGCCGGCGGCCAAGAAGAAGGCCTGGACCGACATGCTTATGCTCAGCGAGAGGCTTGATCGTCCCGAGCGTCCCAACTAGAGATTCGGGCGACCAGTTGGACACGGGACGCGTCGGGGAGCCTCATCGAGGCTGGGGCGCGCAAATGCATTGCAGCTTTTGGCTCGCCCCCTGGCCGTCATCTCGGCCTTCGTACTCTGTCTTGCGGCCGCTTTCAGCGCCCCCATGAGCGCCCATGCCTCGGCGCTGGAACCGCTGTCGGAGGCCGACGCCCGCTTCTATCGCGCCGCCTTCGCCGCCGCCGACCACGGTGATTTCGACGCCGCCGAGGCGGCCCAGGCCAACGCCCGCGACAAGAGCCTGCGCGGCCCGCTGGACTTCGCCCGGATCATGCATCCGACGGCCCACGCGGCCAGCTATGACGAATTGAGCCGCTGGCTGGAGGCCTACGGCGACCAGGCCGGCGCCGAGCGGGTCTACGCCCTGGCGATCAAGCGCAAGCCCGCCCGCGCCGCGGCGCCGAAGGCCCCGGTGCTGTTCGTGGCCAGCGCGAAGGCCTCCGCGCCCAGCGACCGGGCTCGCGCCGCCCGCGAGGCCTATTATTCCGGCGACGTGAAAAGGGCCCTGACCCTGGCCCAGGCCGCTCGCGAGCCCTGGATCGCCGGCCTCGCCGCCTTCCGCCTGCAGTCCTACGCCCAGGCCCGGACCTATTTCGAACAGGTCGCCGACGACGAAGGCCAGGACGAATGGTTGCGGTCGGCCGCCGCCTTCTGGGCCGCGCGCTCGGCGGCCTCGGGCGGCCAGTCCGGCGACGTCGAGGACCTGCTCGGCCAGGCCGCCCGCGCCCCCAACACCTTCTACGGCATGATCGCCGCCCGGCAGCTGGCCCTGGCCGGCCAGGCCCTGGCCCAGGACGACCCGATCGCCGCCCTGCTGACCAAGGTCTCCTACGAAGGCCCGGACACCGCCTCCCTGGCCCGCCTGCTGGCCGCCGATCCCCGCGCCCGCCGCGCCGCCGCCCTGGCCCAGATCGGCCGCTGGGCCGAGGCCGGCCAGGAGCTGCGCGCCGGCCTGTCCCTGGCCAGCGACGACCCCAAGGCCCGGGGCGACTGGACCGACCTGGCCCTGGCCCTGAACGAGAAGGCCCCGCTGAACGCCGGCCGCGCGGTCAAGCGGGTCGGCGGCGAGGACTATCCCCTGCCCCCGCTGGAGCCCAAGGGCGGCTTCACGATCGACAAGGCCATGGTCTACGCCCTGGTGCGCCAGGAAAGCCGCTTCGACCCCTACGCCATGTCGGGCGCCGGGGCGGTGGGCCTGATGCAGCTGATGCCGGTGGCCGCCGCCCGCGCGGCCGGCGACGACAAGCTGCTGGCCGACACCTCCCCCTTGCTCGACCCCAGCTTCAACCTGCGGGTCGGCCAGGACTATTTCACCTGGCTGATGGACCGGGGCCTGCAGAGCCCCGACCTGTTCCGCGCCGTCGCCGCCTACAACGGCGGCCCGGGCACGCTGATCAAGACCCAGCAGCAGCTGGGCGGCGCCGACTGCGACCCGCTGCTGCTGATCGAGAGCCTGCCGGCCCAGGAAACCCGCAACTATGTCGAGAAGGTCATGGCCTCGTACTGGACCTATCGCAAGCTGATGGGCGCCGAGACCAAGACCCTGGACGCCGTGGCCAGCGGCGCGCGGGTGATCGACTTCCGGCTGGATCAGTAGAAGGGGTTGCCGTCACCTCGAACCGCGCCCTCCTTCAGGGAGGTCTTAAGGTTCTGGTGGATCCGCAACCGCGAGACGGCGGGGTTGGGAATCGCCGTCGCCGCCGTCGCCGTCCTTGCCGCGATCGCCTTCGCCATGACCGCTCATGAGCGGTCCAGCAATCCCTTCCTCTATACCGGCGTGGTCACGGGCTTCAGCACCTTGAGTTCGGAGACGGGCACGGAGGTCTACGCCACGGTCTACGTCAATCGAATCTCGACCGCGGTGCGGGTCGACGCCCATCACGGCTGCGTCGTTGGCAGCCACATCGCGCTTCGAAAGATCCATGTCGCGCTTGGCGACATCGTCGTCGCGCCGACAGGCGGTTGCGGCCCGGCTACGACGACGCGCTAAACCTTCAGCCGCACGGCCCTCGGCTTCAGCCGCCCCAGCATCGCCTTCAACGGATCGCTCCCGGGCTTGAAGCCGCCCGCCGCCTCGACGGCTTCGCGTGAAGCCAGCACCGCGAGAGCACATCCGAACAGGCCCGGCGCGGCGACGAAGGCCGGCCTGCCGCCGCCGCCCGCCAGGTGGGCCTCGACCGGCGTGCGCCAGGTCTCCGGCAGCATCAGGTCCTCGCCCAGCGCCAGGATCCAGGCGCTCCGGGCCGCCGCGCAGCCGGCCGCGAGCCGCGCGCCCGCATCGCCCGTCGCCTGGACTACCCGCGCCCCGCTATCCTCGGCGATGGCCAGGGTGGCGTCGGTCGAGGCGGCGTCGGCGAACACCACCGCCTTGACCAGGCCGTCGACGGCCGCCGGCACCAGCAGGGGCAGGACGTGGACCAGGCGCGCGGCGCTGTTGCGGGTCGGCAGGACGACGGTGATCATGGGCCCTGCTTCCGACCCGGCGCGGCGCAGGTCAAGCCGAGACTTGGCCGGCCGAAGCATGGCATAGGCGGGCCATGATCCCTTCAATGACCCCCAGGAAGATCTACGCCGCTTTCCTGTTCGACATGGACGGCACCGTGCTCGACTCCATCGCCGTGGCCGAACGGGTCTGGGGCGAATGGGCGTTGCGCCACGGCCTCGACGTCGAAACCTTCCTGCCGACCATCCACGGCGTGCGGGCCGAGGAGACGATCCGCCGCCAGAAGCTGGCGAACATCGACATCGCCGGCGAGACCGAGGCGATCCTGCGGACCGAGGTCGCCGACGTGGAAGGCGTGATCCCGATCCCCGGCGCCGAGGACTTCCTGCGCGCCTTGCCGGCCGGGCGCTGGGCCATCGTCACCTCGGCCCAGCGCGAACTGGCCCTGCGGCGGCTGGCGGCGGCGGGCCTGCCCATCCCCGCCGTGCTGGTCACGGCCGAGGACGTGTCGCGCGGCAAGCCCGCGCCGGACGGCTACGCCCTGGCCGCCCGGCGCCTGGGCGTGGCGGCGGACGCCTGCCTGGTGTTCGAGGACGCCCCCGCTGGCCTGCTGGCCGGCACGGCCGCTGGCGCCGACGTGGTCGTGATCACCACGACCCACCGCCACGGCTTCGAAACCGACCACCCCACCCTCGCCGACTACCGGGACGTCCGGGCCGTGCTCGAAGCGGACGGCCTGGTGCTGGCCAGGCCCTAGAACAGCGACAGCTGGTCCCCTGTCTTGGCCGGCACGGCGAACTGCGAGAGGTCCAGCGGCGCCAGCTTGCGGTCGAGGCCGAACCGCGTCCGCGCCAGCCTGAAGCGCTGGCTCATCACCTCGGCCACCGGTCCCTCGCCGGTCATCCGCTTCCCCCATTCGGTGCTGTAGGCGGCCCCGCCGCGCATCTGGCGGACCAGGGACATCACTCGCCGGGCGCGGTCGGGATGCTCGGCGGCCAGCCACTCCTCGAACAGATCCTTGATCTCCAGCGGCAGGCGCACGGCCACATAACCGGCGGTGGTCGCCCCGGCGGCGGCGGCGGCCTCGAGCACGGCCTCCATCTCGTGATCGTTCAGCGACGGGATGGAGGGGGCGAACATCACCGTGGTCGGCACCCCGGCCGCCGTCAGCTGGCGCACCGCGTCGAGCCGGCGCTTCGGCGTGGCGGCGCGCGGCTCCATGCCGCGCGACAGCCGGTGGTCCAGGCTGGTGATCGACACCGCCGCCCGCGCCAGCCCCGCCTGGCCCATCGGCCCAAGGATGTCGAGATCGCGGGTGATCAGGTTCGACTTGGTGATGATCGAGAACGGGTGGCGAAATCGCGCCAGGGTCTCCAGCACCGCCCGCGTCACCCGCAGCTGGCGCTCGTCGGGCTGGTAGGGATCGGTGTCGCCGCCGATATGGATGACCTTGGGAACGTATTTCGGCCTGGACAGCTCGCGCTCCAGCAGCTTGCCGGCCTCGGGCTTGAAATAGATCTTCGTCTCGAAATCCAGGCCCGGCGAATGGCCCAGATAGGCGTGGGCGGGCCGGGCATAGCAGTAGATGCAGCCGTGGCTGCAGCCGCGATAGGGATTGATCGAGCTTTCGAAGCCGACGTCGGGACTGTCGTTGTGGGCGATGATGGTCCGCGACTTCATCGGCTGCAGGACGGTGGCGATCTGGGCCGGTTCGTCCTCCTCGCCCCAGCCGTCGTCGAACGCCTCGCTGACCTGGGACTCGAAGCGGCCCGTGCGATTGGACTTGGCCCCGCGCCCCCGCGCGCTAGACGGCGGGTGACCGGGGAGATTGGCGGGAGCGACCATGCTCGGCACCATGAACCGTCAATGGGAACAATTCAAGAACATAAATGCTCGCGACGGGGCGGCGTCCGGTCGGTTTCGAGGCGCCTTCTGCCGTCGGCCAAGCCCCTCGATCACCTTCGCTGACAGGAGCCCGCGTTCATGCCAAGCTCGCCGCGAGGCACGCCGGGCGAAGGGCGCCAGGCCCTCGCATCGGGAGGCTCCCCATGACCACCAAGCCGGAAGACACGGTCGAAAAGACCCCAGTCGAGGTTGAAACCCCGCACGTCGCCAAGGTCGGCGTGATCGACGCGGGTCACAACGTCACCAGCTTCAACGACGAACCGATCAACGGCCTCCTGGCCGACATCGCCGACGGCGACGACTGATCGACGGCCACCTGTCGCCCCGGGCCCCGGGGCGACAGTGCTTTTCCCGCCCCTTTTGTTCAAAGCCACCGCCGACGCCCGAAAAGCATCATTCTGGATCACCAGGTAATTGGGGCTCCGCCCGGATAATCATCACAACGAGCAAGAAAACTCGGCAAAACATCGTTCGATTTCTTGAGATCCGAAGCTTAACTACAGCTGGATCCTCATTCGCGCCGTTGCGGTCACGCTCACCCAATGCTAGCAAATTCGAAACTGAACCTGGCGCGACAGCGCGAAAGCGGTTTCGGAAGAGAGGCGGCGAGCTGGACATGACCTCCCCAGAAGCGAACCCGACCTCCACCCTGCCCCGCGACCGGACCCTGATCCTGGCGCGCCTGGTCGCCGACGCCTCGCGCGCCTTCGACCACGATCCCGACACGGCCCGGGACCTGGTGCATCGCGCGAGCCAACTGCTGGAGGCCGAAGTGCAGCGCCTGGCCCGCGACCCCCAGACCGGCAGGCTGGCGCCCTGGCAGGTGCGCGTCGCGACCGCCTTCATCGACCAGAACCGCGACCGCAACCTGCAGGTCCGCGACGTGGCCGCGGCGGTTCGCCTGAGCCCCAGCTACTTCTCGCACGCCTTCAAGGAAAGCTTCGGCCAGTCGGCCAAGAGTTACATCATCGAGCGGCGCATCGCCCGGGCCAAGCACCTGATGCTGACCACCCGGGACACCCTGGCCCAGATCGCCCTGGCCTGCGGGTTCTCCGACCAGGCTCACTTCTGCCGGACCTTCGGCGCGGGGGTGGGCCAGACCCCCAGCCGCTGGCGCAGGAGCCGCCAGGACCGCTCCAGCGATTCGCCCGCTCTTGCGGCCTGAGGGGCGGCCTGAGGGCGGCCTAAGCGACCGCACCCTCTTGTTCCCACGCCGTCGAGCCCCAAATCTGAGTCTCCGACAGGAGATCGACTTGCCTTCACCGTTCCAAGGACACGAGGTCGAGGCGCGCCTGCGCCCGACCGCCAGCGCCTATCCCTTCGACCTCGATCGCGCGCTGTCGTCCGTGGTCGCCCTGGAAGCCCAGGTCCCGGCCGACGCCTTCACGGCCCGGATCCTGGGAACGGAACGGCTGGGCAACGGCGTGGTGATCAGCGAGAACGGCCTGGTCCTGACCATGGGCTATCTGGTCACCGAGGCCAGCCAGGTGGTGCTGACGCTGAACGACGGCAGGCAGGTCCAGGCCCATGTCCTGGGTTTCGACAGCCAGACGGGGCTGGGCCTGGTGCAGGCGCTCGAGCCTCTCGGCCTGCCAGCGCTGCGCCTGGGGGCTTCGAAGGTCCTGGAGGCCGGCAGCCCGGTCGTCATCGCCGGGGCCGGCGGACGCGCCCACGCGGTCGCGGGCCGGGTGCTCACGCGCATGCCTTTCGCCGGCTATTGGGAATATCTGCTGGATGAGGCGATCATCACCGAGCCCGCGCACCCGCACTGGAGCGGCGCGGCCCTGATCGGTCCCGAGGGCGAGCTGGTCGGCGTCGGCTCTCTGAGCCTGGCCGGACAGTCACGGGACGGCCACGCCAAGCCGCTGAACCTGTTCGTGCCCGCCGACCTGCTGCCGCCGATCCTGGACGACCTGGCGCGGGGCAAGCCGGCCCATCCGCCCCGCCCCTGGCTGGGCGTGTTCGCGCAGGAGACCGAATCCCATGTCGTGCTGGTCGGCGTGTCGCCCGGAAGCCCGGCGGCCCGGGCCGAACTGCGCGCCGGCGACCTGATCCTGGCCGTGGCCGGCGACGAGGTCTCCGACCTGGCCGAATTCTACACCGCGCTGTGGGACCAGGGTCCCGCCGGCGTCACGGTCCCGCTGCGGATCCAGCGCGAACAGGACGTCTTCGAGGTCGAGATCCGCTCGGTCGACCGCAACGCCCTGCTGAAGAAGCCCCGGCTCAACTAGCCGAGCTTCGGCCCGACCGCCCCTCCGGTCGCCTCGCATGGCGTGGTGATGGTCAGGGTCACCCCTTAGTAGCCTTGTCCGGATGCTTGCGATAAAGCCGGCGCGTGACCCGCTCGCCAAGCCTTGGCCGGACCTGGACCCGCGGCGCCTTCCTGGCGCTCGCGATGCTGGCGCTCGCCCTGAAGGTCCTGGTTCCGGCGGGCTTCATGACCGCGACCGAGCCCAGGAACGGCCTGCCGTTCGCCCTGGTGCTCTGCACCGGCCAGGGCCCGCTGGTCGTCCAGCCGGGCGACGCCCTGGACCATCACGACAAGTCTCCGGCCGACAAGCCGGGCCATGACGCGCCCTGCCCGTTCGCCAGCCAGGGGGCGGCCGCGCCGCCGCCCAGCGCGCTGGCGGTCGCCAAGGTCGAGTTCGTCGCCTATCGCCCGACGGCTGCAGCCCGCGCCGTCGAGCCCGCGCCCGGCCGCGGCCTGGCCGCGCCGCCCTTACCGGCCCGGGGTCCTCCCAGCCTGCTGATCTAGCGCCCGGCCGCCCTGGCGGCCGGCCCGCTCGCGCGACCATCGCCCGGCCCCCGCCCGGCGATCGCCGTCGCGCCTTGCGCCCTCGCACCGTTCAGCCCGCCCACGGCCGCGCCCCGTCGCGCGCCGAAGGACCCCAGATCAGATGAAGTCTCTCCTGCTGGCCACCACGGCCGCCCTTTTCGCCCTGCCCGGCTTCGCGTTCGCCGCGCCAGACGACGACCCGTCCGCCCGCGAAGTCAGCTCCGTCATCGTCACCGCCCGCCTCGATCCGGAAGACCCGCCGGTGGTCGCCGCCGCCCGCCGGCGCCTGTCCGAAACCCCGGGCGGCGTCTCGGTGATCTCCCAGGAGTCCTACGCCAGCCGCCAGGCCCTGGCGCTGGACGACATGCTGCGCGACGCGCCCGGCGTCTACGCCCAGCGCAAATGGGGCGGCGACGTGCGCCTGTCGATCCGCGGCTCGGGCATCGGCAACGCCAGCCACAATCGCGGCCTGCTGCTGGCCCAGGACGGCGTGCCGCTGAACGAGGCCGACGGCTATGGCGACAGCCAGGTCGCCGACCCGCTCAACACCCGCTTCACCGAGGTCTATCGCGGCGGCAACGCCCTGCGCTTCGGCGGCGCCCTGTTGGGCGGGGCGATCAACATGGTCACGCCGACCGGCAAGGACGCCGGGTTCGAGGAGCAGATCCGTATCGACGGCGGCTCGTACGGCCTGCTGCGCGAGCACCTCGCCCTGGCCCGCCAGTCCGGCGACTGGGACGTCTACGCCGCCGCCACCAACCAGACCGGCCAGGGCTGGCGCTCGCAGAGCCAGCAGAACATCCAGTTCGGGTCGCTGAACATCGGCCGCGGTTTCGGCCAGGACCGCGAGGTGCGCCTCGTCGTCAACGGCTCCAACGTCAGCCAGGAGATCCCGGGCTCCCTGACCCTGGCCCAGTTCGACGCCAATCCGCGCCAGCCGGCCGCCGCCAGCGCCGCCAACGACCAGGGCCGCAACCAGCGCGGGCTGCGCGGCTCGCTGCGCACCTCCTGGCGGCTGGACGACCACACCGTGTTCGAGGGCGCGGTCTATGCGGTGTGGAAGGACCTGGACCACCCGATCTTCCAGGTCATCGACCAGCAGAGCCGCAACTACGGCGCCTTCGGCCGACTGGACTGGGACGGCGAGCTGGGCGGGCGCAAGGCCGACGCCTATCTGGGCGCCTGGTACCGCCAGGGCGACCTGGACTCGGCCTTCTACACCAACGTGAAGGGCGCGCGCGGCACCTTGCAGTCGCTGTCCCGGCAGAACGCCAAGGCGGCCGACATCTTCGCCGAGGGCCGGGTCTTCGCCACCGAGCATCTGGCCCTGGTCGGCGGTCTGACCTGGGGAACCGCCAAGCGCGACTACCAGAGCTTCGCCGTTCCCGGCGTGGCCACGACCTTCAACCTGGCGGCCGGCAAGGATTACGCCTGGGTCTCGCCGCGGGTCGGCGTGCTGTGGCAGGGCGACGACGGCTCGCAGGTCTTCGCCAACGTCACCCGCTCGGTCGAGCCGCCGAACTTCAGCGCCCTGTCGCCGAGCAATGTCGGCTTCGCGCCGGTCCAGGCCCAGGAAGCCTGGACGGGCGAGGTCGGCGCGCGCGGCCACCGCGGACCGTTCACCTACGACGTGACGCTGTATCGCGCCCACCTCCAGCACGAACTGCTGCAGTTCGCGGTCGACAGCCAGCACCCGGCCGCGACCTTCAACGCCGACCGGACGATCCACCAGGGGATCGAGGCGGCGGTCGACTGGACGCCGACCCCGCGCTGGCGGCTGCGCCAGACCTGGACCCTGTCGGACTTCCGCTTCGACGGCGACGCCCAGTACGGCGACAACCGCCTGCCGATCGTGCCCAAGTCCTTCTACCGCGCCGAGCTGCGCTATGGCGCCGCCGGGGGCTGGTTCGTGGCTCCGTCGGTGGAGTGGTCGGCCTCCGCCCCCTGGATCGACTACCGCAACACCAAGACCGCCCCGTCCTACGCGATCCTCAACCTCAACGCCGGCTGGACGCTGACCGACAAGGTCTCGCTGTTCATCGACGCCCGCAACCTGGCCGACAAGGCCTATGCCTCCAACGTCCAGGCCGCCACGACCTGGACCCCCGCCACGGCCGCCGTCTGGCCGGGCGACGGCCGCTCGGTGTTCGGCGGCGTCACCGTGTCGTTCTGACCCTCTCTCGCCCTGAAGACAGGACCCCGATCATGAAACCCTTCCTCGCCGCCCTCGCCGTCGCCGCCCTGGCCCTTCCGTCTCTCGCAAGCGCAGCTTCGCCGACCGTCAAGGTCACGGACGCCTGGTGCCGCGCCGCGCCCAAGGGCGCCCTGGCCGGCGGCTGCTACCTCACCCTGACCGCCGGCGCCGACGATCGCCTGGTGGCGGTCGACACCCCTGCCGCCGGCCGCGCCGAGATCCACACCATGTCGATGGACGGCGGCGTGATGCGGATGCGCAAGCTGGCCGACGGCGTCGCCCTGCCCGCCGGCAAGCCCGTGGCGCTCAAGCCCGGCGCCGAGCACCTGATGATCATCGGCCCGAAGATCGCGCTGACCCCCGGCGCCAAGGTCGCCCTGACCCTGCGCTTCAGGAACGCCGCGCCGGTCACCGTGACCGCGCCGGTCAAGGCCGCGCCGCTTCCCGCGATGAACGACATGTCGATGGAGCATCACTGATGAGGCCCTGGAAAGCCGTCGTCCTGGCCCTGGCCCTCGTCGGCGCGCCCCTGGTCGCCTGCGACAGGCCGGCCGACCCGGCCAGCCAGCACTCGACGATCCAGATCGGCGGGCCGTTCCAGCTGGTCGACATGAACGGCCGGCCGGTCACCGAGAAATCGCTGCTGGGCAAGCCCACGGCGATCTTCTTCGGCTTCACTTACTGCCCGGAAGTGTGCCCGACCACCATGGCCGAGATGACCGCCTGGCTGAAGGCGCTGGGGCCGGACGCCGACCGCCTGAACGTGGTCTTCGTCTCGGTCGATCCGGAGCGCGACACGCCCGAGCAACTGAAGCTCTATCTGTCAAACTTCGACCGCCGCATCCAGGGCTTCACCGGCACGCCAGAGGCCATCGCCAAAACGGCCAAGGCCTATCGCGTCTACTACCAGAAGGTGGCGACCGAGGGCGGCGGCTACACGCTGGACCACTCCTCGGCCATCTACCTGTTCGACGCCCAGGGCCGGTTCGTCGAGCCGATCGGCTATGGCGGCCCGCCCGAGCGTGGCCTGGCTCAGTTGAGGGCCTTGCTGAAGACCTAGAACCGCAACTCGCCCTCAAGGTTGTCATCCCGGCCGCAGCGCGGCGGAGAGCCGGGATCCAGGGCGGCTGCACCGCATCCGCCCAGCCCCCTGGGTCCCGGACAGCCTCTGCGAGGCTTCCGGGATGACAACGATTCGGGATTCCAGGTTCCTGAAGAGTCCGCCAGTCAATGCGGCGCGAAGCATCCGTCACAAAGCGGAGGAAGGTGGAGGCCCGGCCCGGAATCGAACCGGGGTGCACGGATTTGCAATCCGCTGCGTCACCACTCCGCCACCGGGCCATCCGGGTCAACGCAAGCTGCGTCGGCGAAGAGGTCGGTTCGAATACAGGAGCCCGCCGCGCTAGGCAATGGCCATGAGCGGGTTGATCACAGGGTTGCTCAGCGGGGTTTCTCGAGCAGCAGGGCCTTGGTCAGGAAGGCCTGGTCCTGTCCGGCCACGCTGAGGCCCGCCGCGCCGAACAGGGCCGGCAGGTCGGCCTGGGCGTAGGTCGAATAATAGGGCTCGTGGAAATAGGCCGGGAAGGCCTCCAGCAGCCGCGACAGGTCGGGCTCGTCGACCGGCTGCACCGAATCGGCGAAGGCCAGCACCCCGCCGGGCTTGAGCACCCGGGCGATCTCGGCGGCCACCACCGGCCGAACCCGCGGCGGCAGTTCGTGGAACAAATAGACACAGGTGAGAGCGTCCAGGCTGGCGTCGGCGAACGGCAGGGCCTCGGCGTTGGCCTGCACCCCGCCCCGGCCCGAACGGCTGCGGGCGGCGGCCAGATAGGCCCGCGACAGGTCCACACCGGCGATGGCGGCGCGCGGAAAGGCCGCGTCCAGGTCCGCCAGGAACGCGCCCGAGCCGCAGGCCAGGTCGACCACCTTCAGCCCCCGCTGGTCCTTGCCGCGCCAGTGGCGGGCCAGCAGCGACAGGGCCCGGCGACGCATGGCCCCGGCCGCTCCGGAGAACAGGGCCTCGACCTGAGCCTCGTAGCGGCGGGCGCTGGCGTCGGTGAACCAGCCGCCCGACTGGTAGTGAAAATTCTGCCGGTAGTAGTTGGGATAGCCCTCGGTCCCGGGCTCCTCGCGCACCTCCACGCCGTCGCCCCGGCGGCGACGCTGGTCGACGGCGCGGGCGTCGGCGATGACGTCCAGCGCCTGGCGGAAGGCGTCCGCCGGATTGCCCGGCCCGTCCCCGGTCGGCGGATAGAGGCCTGCGGCGACGTCGGCGGCGTCCTTGTCGAAGGCGGTCAGATAGGCCTTGCGCAGCCGGGCGGCCGAGACCGGCGGCCCCTGCGGTTCGAACCGGGTCTTGGCCTCGCCGCGCGTCGGCTGGGCCAGGGCGCGGGTCACGCCCCCGGCGGCGGTCCACCAGGCGGCCTTGACCGCCGCCCTGGCCCGCTGGCTGGCGCCGTCCAGCGTGAACGCCCCACGGCCCTTGGGAATCTCTTCCCGGGGCTCGCCCGGCTTGGCGGATCGCTCGTCCATGACCGTCTCCAAGACGGCCACTCCCGAGGGAAAGGACTCGTCTACCGCGAAAACACGCCGACCAGCTCAATATGGGGCGACCACAGGAACTGGTCCACCGGCAAGACCCGCTCCAGGCGGAAGCCGGCCTCGGTCAGCACCTTGGCGTCGCGGGCGAAGGTGGCCGGATTGCACGAGACGCCGACCACGCGGGCCACCTTGGACTTGGCGATCTCGACATGCTGCTCGTAGGCCCCGGCCCGGGGCGGGTCGAGCACGGCCACGTCCACCTTGTTCAGCTCGGTCGACAGCACCGGCCGGCGGGTCAGGTCGCGGGCCTCGGCGGTGATCGCCTTCAGGCCGTTGGCCGTACCCAGAGCGCCCTTCAAGGCGGCGATGGCCGGGGCCGAGCTGTCGGCGGCGTAGACGCCGCCGATCTGCGCCAGGCGGAAGGTGAAGGTGCCCACGCCGCTGAACAGGTCGACGATCCGCGAGGCGCCCTGGGCCGCCTCGACCGCGAACTCGACCATGGCCGTCTCGGCCTGGGGCACGGCCTGCAGGAAGCTGCCGGCCGGCAGGGCGACGACGGCCGGGCCCAGCTTCACCATCGGCTGGCGGGCCATGTAGATCATCTCGCCGGCCATGGTGACCCGGGCGAAGTCGTGCTCGCCGGCGATCATCGCCGCGCGGACCCGGGCGTCGGCCGAAAGGCCGCCGCTCTTGGCCTCGACGCCCGTGATGTCAATGTCCAGCCCCGTGGCGGTCAGGGTCACGTGCAGGGTCGGGGCCGACTTTGGGTGCTCCAGGAACGGCGCGGCCAGGCGGGCCAGGGCCGGAAAAGCCGCGACCAGCTTGGGGTTGGACACCGGACAGGTCTCGATCCGCGCCAGGTTCCATGAGCGGCGCTCCTTGAAGCCCAGCCGCGCCCCGCCCCGTCCGTCACGCGAGCCGCCCCGGGCGTGCAGCGCCACGCGACGGCGCGAGGCCGGCGGCGAGGCGAAGGTCGGCAGCACCTCGGTCTCCAGCCCCTCGCGGGCCAGCTGGAACCGCACCTGCTCGCGCTTCCATTCCAGGTAGGGCGCCGCGTCCCAATGCTGGAAGGCGCAGCCGCCGCAGACGCCGAAGTGCGGGCACGGCGGCAGGACGCGGTCGGGGCTGGGCTCCAGCACCTCGACCAGTTCGCCGCGATTGCCGGTCATCTCGGCGGTGATCCGCTCGCCGGGCAGGGTCAGGGGGACGAAAGAGCCCTCGGCGATGCCGTCGCCCTGGGCGCCGACCGCCTGGATCCTCAGTTCACGCATGGACAGTCCAATTCACCTGGCGGAACCTTCACCGGTCCGCGCCATTTTCTGTTATGAAGGTCGGGACGGCGCCCGCCATGCCCGCGCCATGATCGACACGGACAAGATTTCGGACGCTCCCATACCCTATTCGGAGCGAATGCGCGTGAACGAAGATGAACAGGTCGCTCAACGTCCGTTCATCAAAGGCTTGGCAATTTAGGTCGCAAGGCGGGGCCGACTCTCGGCGGCCCCGGTCGGAGGAGTTTCTCATGATGTTCAAGACCGTTCTCGGCGTCGCCGCCGCGGCCGCCCTCGCCGGCGCCCTGGCCCCGACGATGGCCTCGGCCCAGGCCTATGGCGCCTACGGCAACTCCGGCGCCTACAGCGGCGGCGGGAACTATGACAATAACGGCTATTACTACGATCCCTGCCGCCGCAGCACGACGCAGCGCGGCACGGGCGGCGGTCTGGCCGGGGCCGGCATCGGCGCGGCGATCGGCAGCGGCGTGGCCGCCAAGGGCGCCCGCACCGAAGGCGCTGTGCTGGGCGGCGTGCTGGGCGCGATCGCCGGCTCGGCCATCGGCCGCAACTCGGCGGCCTGCTCGCCGGGCGCCGCCCCGCCTCCGCCGCCCCCGCCGTCGTACAACCAGGGCGCCTATAACCAGCCCTATGACGACCGCGGCTATGATGATCGCAGCTATGCCGGCCGCTACGAGGACAGCCGCTATGGCGACCGCCGCGACGGCTACAGCTACGAGTCCGAGCGCTCGTACAGCGTGACCGACAGCCGGGCCGACGCCAACGGCTGCACCCTGGCCGAAAGCCCGATCTACCTGCCCGACGGCCGCACCCAGAAGCGCTTCGTCCGGGTCTGCCCCGACGCTTCGGGCCGCTACCAGGTCGTCGACTAGGCTAGACGTTTCTCACAATCGTCTTGGGGCCGCCGGCGTTCGCGTCGGCGGCCTTTTTCCTGGCTAGGCCTTCACCGCCCACAGCAGGTGCTCGACCTGGCCGTCGCCGCCGGTGATCGGACTGGGCGCCACGGCCTTCACCGTCCAGCCGGCCGCCTCGACGAAGGCGCGCACCGAGGCGATGCAGTCGGCGATGACCTGCGGGTCCTTGACCAGCCCGCCCTTGCCTACCCGATCGCGGCCGGCCTCGAACTGCGGCTTGATCAGGCTGACCAGGTCGGCGCCCGGCGCGGCCAGGTCCAGCGCCACGGGCAGGCACTTCTCCACCGAGATGAAGCTGACGTCGCTGACCACCAGGCTGGGCGCCTCGTCCAGATGGCCCTCGTCCAGCGTCCGGGCGTCGACGCCGGAGCGGTCGACCACCCGCGGATCGGCGGCGATGCGGGGATGCAGCTGCTCGCGCCCGACGTCGACGGCGTAGACCTTGGCCGCGCCCTTCGACAGCAGCACCTCGGTAAAGCCGCCGGTCGAGGCCCCGACGTCCAGGGCGATCCGGCCCTCGACGGCGATCGGCCAGAGCTCCAGGGCGTGGGCCAGCTTCAGGGCGCCGCGTCCCACCCACGGGAAGGCGGCGACGCCCTCCAGCACGGCGGTCGGCTCCAGTTCCTGCGAAGGCTTGGTCACGACCTTGCCGTCGGCCTTGACCGCCCCGGCCTCGATGGCGGCGCGGGCCTTGGCCCGGCTGTCGAACAGGCCGGTCTCGACCAGCAGGATGTCGGCGCGCTTGCGTTTCATCGGCGGCCTGTAGCACGACTTGCGGCCAACGCGCCTTCCGGTTCACAGTGATCACCGTTCACCGACGCGCCCGAGACGTCGGGACGCCCGAGGAAACCCGATGGACACTCGCCATGGCCTGACCGCCGCCGCGCCGGCTTCGGAGGCGTCCTGGACGCCCGACGCCACCGAGATCGCCGAACGCATCCGAAGCAAGGCGGTCAGCGCTGTGGAGGTGGTCGAGAAAGCCGTGCGCGACGCCCGGGCCCTGGACCCCGCCCTGGGCGTACTGGTCACCGGCGACTTCGACCGGGCGATCGACAAGGCCCGTCGCCTGGACCAGGGCCAGGCGGACGCCGCCGCCCCGTTCGCCGGCGTGCCGTTCCTGGTCAAGGACCTCAACGACTATGCCGGCCTGCCCACCCGGTCGGGTTCGCGGGCCATGCTGGGCCTGCCGCCCGCCACGACCCAGGACGCCTATTGCGACGCCTTCGACCGGGCCGGGCTGGTGGTGATCGGCAAGTCGGCGACGCCGGAATACGGCTTCCTGCCGACCACCGAGCCGGTCGCCTTTCCGCCCACCCGCAACCCCTGGAATCTGGACCGCAGCACCGGCGGCTCGTCCGGCGGCGCGGCGGCGGCCGTGGCGGCCGGGATCGTCCCCTTCGCCCACGCCAACGACGGCGGCGGCTCGATCCGCATTCCCGCCGCCTGCTGCGGCCTGTTCGGACTGAAGCCGTCGCGCCATCGGATGCCGCCCAGCCGGCCGCCGCTGCGGGCCCTGGACCTGGCCGTCGAGCACTGCGTGTCGCGCAGCGTCCGCGACAGCGCCGCCCTGTTCGCCGCCACCGAGCAGGCCGCCGGCCCCCTGCCCGCCGTCGGCCGGGTGACGGGGCCGAACCCGCGGCGGCTGCGGGTCGGGCTGGTCACCGAGACCCAGTTGGGCGTCCAGCCGGACGCCGAGGTCCGCGCCGCCGCCGAGGCCGCGGCCGCCCTGATGGAGTCGCTGGGCCACCAGGTCGAGCCGACTTCATGGCCCACCAACGGCCCGGTCTTCGCCCTGGACTTCCTGGCCGTCTGGGCCAGCGCCGGGGCCGAACTGGTCGAGTTCGTCACCCAGGCGATCGGCCGCCGGCCCGACGAAACCCTGCTGGAACCGTTCACCCTGGCCCTGGCCGAACTGTTCGGCGGCCTGCCGGCCGGCGGGCTGGAGCAGTCGGTCGCCCGCCTGAACGGCGACGCCCAGGCCTATGACCGCTGGTTCGATCGCCACGACGTGATCCTCTCGCCGGTCCTGGGCCAGCCGCCGGCCCCGCTGGGCTGGGTGGCGCCGACCGTCTCGATCCCCGACCTGACCGAGCGGCTGAACGCCTATGTGGGCTACACCACCCTGCACAACGTGGCCGGCGCGCCGGCGATGAGCGTCCCGCTGCACTGGACCGCCGACGGCCTGCCGGTGGGCGTCCAGTTCGCCGCGCGGACCGGGGACGAGCGGACGCTGTTCGAGCTGGCCTACGAGCTGGAGGCCGCCCAGCCCTGGGCGTGGCGGCGGCCGCCGGTGAGCGCCGGCTAGCGCGTTGCAGCCCTCCTACCCCTCGACGAACACCTTCTTCAGCTCGTTCTTCATGATCTTGCCGTTGGCGTTGCGCGGCAGGGTCTCGGGCCAGAACAGCACCCTGACCGGCACCTTGAAGGCGGCCAGGCGGTCGGCGACGAAGGCGCGCAGCTCGGCTTCGGTGGCCTCGGCGCCGGGCTTCAGCGTCACCACGGCGGCCGGCTCCTCGCCCAGGGTCTTGTGCGGGACACCGACCAGGGCGGCGTCCATCACCGCCGGGTGGTCGTACAGCAGGTTCTCGACCTCGATGCAGTAGATGTTCTCGCCCCCGCGGATCAGCATGTCCTTGGCCCGGTCGATGATGTAGCAGAAGCCCTCCTCGTCCAGCCGCGCCAGGTCGCCGGTGCGCACCCAGCCGTCGATGAAGGTCTGGGCGGTGGCCTCGGGCTTGTTCCAGTAGCCCTTCACCACCTGCGGCCCCTTGCACCACAGCTCGCCGACCTCGCCGATCGGCAGCTCGCGATACGGGGCCTCCAGGGTCATGATCTTCAGGTCGGTGACCGGCACGGCCGGGCCGCAGCTGTCGGGCCGGTTCTCGTAGTCCTCCGCCGAATTGCTGGTGGCGGTGGCCGAGGTCTCGGTCATGCCCCAGCCGTTGCCCGGCAGAGACTTGGGCCAGATCTCCTTGATCTTGCGCACCAGCTCGGGGGCCGAGGGCGCGCCGCCATAGGCCACGGTCTCCAGCGACGACAGGTCGTAGTTGGGGCGGTTGGGGTGCTCGATGATCTGCCAGGCGATGGTCGGCACCCCGCCCATCTGGGTCAGCTTCTCGTCCTGGATCAGCTGCATGGCCTTTTCCGGGTCCCACTTGCGGATCATGGCCAGCTTGGCGCCGCCGAACAGCGAGGGGTTCATCACCGCGAAGCAGCCGGTGGCGTGGAAGAACGGCACCGAGACCAGCGAGCCCTTCTGCGGCAGGTCGGGGTCGGGCTGGGGCGGGATCTCGCCGCGTCGCAGGTAGCCGCGGGCCGTCGCCGCGCCGGTGGCGAAGATGTTGCTGTTGATGTTGCGATGGGTGCCCAGCGCCCCCTTCGGCTTGCCCGTCGTGCCGGAGGTGTAGAAGATCGTCGCGTCGTCCTCGGGACCCAGTTCGACGGTCGGCAGCGGCTTTTCGTCCAGCTTGATCCAGTCGTTGGGGCAGCCGATCACGCCTTCCAGCCGCCTGACGTAGGGGTGGGCGATCTCCTCCTTGGCGCGGCTGACATAGACGTGCTTGAGGTCGGGGCAGTTGTGCAGGTGCTCGGCCAGGCGCTCGAAGCGCTCGACGTCCATCACCGCGACCGAGGCGCCGCTGTCGACCAGGCCGTATTCCAGCTCCTGGCCGGTCCACCAGGCGTTCAGCGGGGTCAGGATCGCGCCCAGCGACAGACCGGCATAGAAGGCCACCGGCCATTCGGGCAGGTTGCGCATGACCAGGGCGACCCGGTCGCCCTTCTTCACCCCCGCCGCCTCCAGTTCGGCGGCGAACACTGTCACGGCGCGGTAGAAAGCCTCGAAGCTGACCCGCTCGTCGTCATGGACCAGGAAGATCTTGTCGCCGTGGGTGCGGCCGATCAGCAGGGTGTCGCGCAGGGTGGGCGGGCAGTTCTTCCAGACCCTCGTCCTGACGCCGCGAATCTCGATCTCCTCCATCTCGCCGGGCGAGCCGGGGGCGGTGATCAGGGCGTAGGCCTGTTTCACCGACATGGCGGGCCAGGGGATCGTGGGGGCGGACGCTGCGGCGGCCTGGGTCATCGTTGCTCTCCCGGTATGTGTCGCGCTTCGCTGGCCGAGCACGTTTCCTCGACGAGAAAGCACAGGCCGCGACGGGATGCAAACGTCCGTTCGAACCTAAGGGAACAATGATAAGTTAGGGATGGGACTGCGAGGGTCCGGCCGGCGCCGCAGGCCCCCTCCGGCCCTTCGGGCCACCTCCCCCAGAGGGGGAGGATCTGATGACCGGCCGCCGCACCGCGTAGCTGCTCCCCCTCTGGGGGAGCTGTCGGCGAAGCCGACTGAGGGGGTCTTTCGCGGCCCGATCTTTCGTCCTAGCCGGGGAGGCTGACGGGGACAGGCGCACGCGCCTGTCCCCGATCGCGGGCGCGGCTTGCCGCCTTCCGGGTATCGCCCTACCTCAGAGCCTCAAACAGGGAGTCGCCGCATGCGTCCGTGGATCTCGAGCCTCGCCGTCGCCGCCAGCCTGGCCCTGGCCTCTCCCGGCCTCACCGCGCCGCCTGCGCCTCCGGCCGTCGCCATCGCGCCCGACGCGGCCCTGACCGCCCGGCTGGACAAGGTGGTCGACACCGCCCTGGCCGAGCACCGGCTGGTCGGGACCGTCGTGCTGGTCGCCCGCGACGGCAAGCTGGTCTACCACCGCGCCGCCGGCCTGGCCGACCGCGAGGCCGGCCGCCCGATGCGCGAGGACGCGGTCTTCCGCTTCTCGTCGGTGACCAAGCCGTTCGTCAGCGTGGCGGTGATGAAGCTGGTCGAGGACGGCAAGCTGAACCTGGACGACCCGGTGACGAAATGGCTGCCGGACTTCAAGCCGAGGCTGGCCGACGGGACCGCGCCGGTGATCACCCTGCGCCAGCTTCTGACCCACACCAGCGGCCTGACCTACGGCCTGGCCGAGACGTCGTCGCATCCCTATCACACCCTGGGCGTCTCGGACGGCATCGACCTGTCGGGGATCAGCCTGGACGAGAACATGCGCCGCCTGGGCCAGGCGCCCCTGGCCTTCCCGCCCGGCTCGCGCTGGCGCTATTCGCTGGCCATCGACGTGCTGGGCTCGGTGGTCGAGAAGGCGACGGGCAAGCCCCTGCCCCAGGTCGTGGCCGAGACCGTCACGACGCCGCTGGGCCTGGCCGACGCCGGCTTCGTGGCCCGCGATCCGGCCCGGCTGGCGACGCCCTATGTCAACGCCCAGCCCGTGCCGACCCGGATGACCGACAACCAGGACGTCTCGCTGGGCGCCACGGCCGTGCGCTTCGCGCCCAGCCGGGCCACGGACAAGACCGCCTTCCCGTCCGGCGGCGCGGGCATGGTCGGCACGGCCGGCGACGTGCTGAGCCTGCTGGAGACCGTGCGCAAGGGCGGCGCGCCGATCCTGAAGGCCTCGACCGTGGACGAAATGACGAAGGACCAGGTCGGACCGCAGGCGGCCACCCAGGGCCCCGGCTGGGGCTTCGGCTATGGCTGGGCGGTGCTGGACGACCCGGCCGTCGCCAGGACCCCGCAGGCCGCCGGTACGCTGGCCTGGGGCGGGGTCTACGGCCACAACTGGTTCGTGGACGCCAAGAATGGCCTGACGGTGGTGATCATGACCAACACCGCCTTCGAGGGCATGAACGGCCCCTTCACCACCCAGGTGCGCGACGCGGTCTACGGGCGCTGAGCTGGGCGCTTGAGCGAACCGCGTTCGCAAGCGGTCCCATTTTGACCGCATCAGCGTCCAGCCGACGCCCCATTGTCACGTCAGCGTAACGGAAGGTCGGGGGACGTTTCGACAGATGGGAAACCGCATGCGTTCATTTCTGACCCTCGGCGCCGCCGCCGTAGCCCTCGCCATCGCCGCCCCGGCCCTGGCCCAGACCACGACTCCGACCGCCCCGGCTCAGGACCCGGCGGCGGCGGCCCCAGCCCAGGATTCCACCACGGCCCCGACCGGAACCTCGGCGCCCACCTCCGCCACCGCCACCGCTCCGGTGACGGCCGGCCAACCGGTCAAGGACAATTCCGGCGCTGTCATCGGCTCGGTCGCCGAGGTCAAGCCGGACGCCACCGGCAAGTCCATGGCCACCATCAAGATGGACGACAAGACCTTCGCGGTGGACGTCGCCAACCTAGCCGTCCGCGACGGCGCCACCCTGATCAACGCCAGCAAGGCTGAGATCGAGGGCATGCTAGGCGGCGCGAAGAAGTAGTCCTCGAGCACGCGCGCGCGGCGGGCCTTCACTTCGGGTGAAGGGCCGCCGCGTGTGGCTCGCCCGCGTCTTTTTTCGTTGCAACGAGAGGGCGCGCTACGTCAGATGCAAGCTTAACTGGTGAGCGGTCATCCCGGCCGCCTTGTCGGGAAAGCTTTCATGATCCACCGGATGACCGCCACGAGCCTGGCGCTTTTTCTGTCGCTAAGCGCCGCGACTGCGAGCCTCGCCCAGCAACCTTCGCCCGCCGAGGGCCTGGCCGCCGCCATCGCTTCGGGCCGGCCGTTCTTCACCTCGGACCAGGCCAACGACTCCGTCAGCTTCCGCGAAAAGGGCGGCCAGCCCCAGACGATGTCGACGGACGCTTTCGCCGCCTTCGTCCAAACCCGCTTTAGCGGCCGCACCGTCATGACCGGCGAGGCCCAGCACGGTTGGCAGGTCGAATACACCAGTCCCGAGGGCCAAGCCTTTCTCTGGTATCCGGATAACGAGCGCCTGGTGGTCGGTCGTTGGCGGGTGAAGACCAGGGTCAACAACATCAACGGCAAGACCTACCGCACGGCCGAGGTCTGTTTCAGCTACCCCAATTCCCGCAACCCCGTGACCCGCGCGCGCCCCGATCAGGAAGAGTGCACGAACGCCTGGTTCGTGCTGGGCAGCAGCGGTTTTTCGTCGTCCGAATGGCGCGCGGGAGACCCATTCAACCTAGCCGCCGGCGTCATGCCCTACAAGCGCGGCAAGGCCGACAAGCCGGCCTGGCCGCAACCGCCGCAACCTTAGTCTTGGCGGTCGCCGCCGGGACCTAGCGCCGGCGGCGATGCGACAGGCGCCTACCCCACCGCCTCCAGCCGCGCCAAGGCCGCTTCCAGCTTGGCCTTGGCGGCCTCCGCCTCGGCCAGGCGCTCGCGGTTTTCCTCGACGACCTCTTCCTTGGCTCGAGCCAGGAAGTCGGGGTTGTTCAGCTTCTTCCCGGTCTTCTCGATCTCGCCGACATGGCCGGCGATCTCCTTGGTCAGGCGAGCCTTCTCCGCCGTCAGGTCGATGAACTCGGCGATGGCCAGGGCGCCGGTCGCCTCGCCCAGCACGATCGGGACCGAGCCCGTCGGGGCCGCGTCGGCCTCGCGGGCGCTGTCCAGGCGGGCCAGGCTCAGCAGCAGGTCGCGGTGGCGGGCCAGGCGGGCCTTGGTCTCGGCGTTGGCGCCGATCACCGACAGCGGCGGCTTGGCGCCCGGCGGCACGTTCATCTCGGCGCGGATCGAGCGGATCTCGCCGACCGTCTCGACCAGCCAGCCGATCTCGGCCTCGGCGTCCGCGTCGATCCAATCCTCCGGCAGTTCGGGCCATGTCTCGACGATCAGCAGGCCCTCGCGGGGCGCGCCGAACTCGGCGGTCTTGTCCCACAGCTCCTCGGTGATGAACGGCATGACCGGGTGCAGCAGCTTGAGGATGACGTCCAGCGCCCAGGCGGCCGTGGCGCGGGTCTCGGCCTTGGCCTCGGCGTCGTCGCCGTTCAGGATCGGCTTGGCCAGCTCGACGTACCAGTCGCAGAATACGTTCCAGATGAACTTGTAGAGCGCGTCGGCGGCGTCGCTGAAGGCCGGGGCCTCCAGGGCCCGCGTCACCTCGGCCACCGTCTTGACCGTCTCGCCGCGGATCCACTTGTTGATCGGCTGTTTCACGGTCGACGGGTCGAAGCCCTCGACGCGGACGCACTCGTTCATCTGGGCGAAGCGCGAGGCGTTCCACAGCTTGGTGCCGAAGTTGCGGTAGCCCTCGATGCGCTGCTTGGAAAGCTTGATGTCGCGGGCCTGGCCCGACATCGCCGTCAGGGTGAAGCGCACCGCGTCGCAGCCCAGCTCGTCGATCAGGACCAGAGGGTCCATGACGTTGCCCTTGGACTTGCTCATCTTGGCGCCCTTCTCGTCGCGGACGAGGGCGTTGATGAACACCTGCCTGAACGGGACCTCGCCCATGAAGTGGATGCCCATCATCATCATCCGGGCCACCCAGAAGAAGATGATGTCGAAGCCGGTGACCAGGGTGCTGGTCGGGTAGAAGCGCGCGAGGTCCTCGGTCTTCTCCGGCCAGCCCAGGGTCGAGAACGGCCACAGGGCCGAGCTGAACCAGGTGTCGAGGACGTCCTCGTCGCGCTTCAGGACCGGGGCCTCGTCGCCATAGTGCAGGATGGCGGCGGCCAGGGCCTCCTCTTCGGTCTCCTCGACGAAGATATGGCCGTCCGGCCCGAACCAGGCCGGGATCCGGTGGCCCCACCACAGCTGGCGCGAGACGCACCAGGGCTCGATGTTGCGCAGCCATTCGAAGTAGGTCTTTTCCCAGTGTCGGGGCTCGAAGACCGTCGCGCCCTCCTCCACGGCCTTCAGGGCCGGCTGGGCCAGGGTCTTGGCGTCGACGTACCACTGGTCGGTCAGGTAGGGCTCGATGACCACGCCCGAGCGGTCGCCGTGCGGGACCATGTGGCGGGTCTTCTCGATCTCGCGCAGCCAGCCGTCTTCCTCGGCCTTGGCGACGATCGCCTTGCGGGCCGCGAAGCGGTCCAGGCCGCGATAGGCCTCGGGGACCTCGTCGTTCAGCCGCGCGTCGGGCGTCAGGATGTTGATCGCCGGCAGGCCGTGGCGCTTGCCGACCCCGAAGTCGTTGAAGTCGTGGGCCGGGGTGATCTTGACCGCGCCCGAGCCCTTGGTCGGGTCGGCGTAGTCGTCGGCGACGATCGGGATGCGGCGGCCGACGATTGGCAAGACCACGTCCTTGCCGACCAGGCCCTTGTAGCGCTCGTCCGACGGATGGACGGCCACGGCGGTGTCGCCCAGCATGGTCTCCGGCCGCGTGGTGGCCACGACGATGAAGTCGCGGGTCTCGAACTCAGTGGCCTTGCCGTCCTCGTCGAAGGCGACCGGGTATTGGAACGTCACGCCGTCGGCCAGCGGATAGGCGAAATGCCAGTAGTGGCCGTCGACCTCCTTCTGCTCGACCTCGAGGTCGGAAATGGCGGTCTGGAACTGCGGGTCCCAGTTGACCAGGCGCTTGTCGCGATAGAGCAGGTTCTGCTTGTAGAGCTGGACGAACACCTTGCGGACGGCGGCCGACAGGCCCTCGTCCAGGGTGAAGCGCTCGCGCGACCAGTCGCAGCTGGCGCCCAGGCGGCGCAGCTGGTTGGTGATCGCCCCGCCGCTTTCGGCCTTCCATTCCCAGACCTTCTCGACGAAGGCCTCGCGGCCCATCTCGCGGCGGCCGATGTTGCCGGCGGCGGCCAGCTGGCGCTCGACGACCATCTGGGTGGCGATGCCGGCATGGTCGGTGCCCGGCAGCCACAGGGCCGACTTGCCGCGCATGCGGTGGAAGCGCGTCAGCACGTCCTGCAGCGTGTTGTTCAGCGCATGGCCGATGTGCAGGCTGCCGGTGACGTTCGGCGGCGGGATGACGATCGTGAACGCCTCGGCGCCCGGCGCCTGGCTGGGCTTGAAGGCCCCGGAGGCCTCCCAGGCGGCGTACAGGCGGGGCTCGACGGATTTGGGATCGAAGGTCTTTTCAAGCATGGCGCGGTGGGTATGCCATCTGCGGCCGCCGGACGAAACCGTGGGCCTTGGTTCAACTGGGATTTTAGGACGGAAAAAGGCGGCCGCCGAAGCGACCGCCTTTGATTTTTCGTGGGCCGCCGCCCAGGAGGCGAGGCCGCGCCGCTATACCCCGCGGCCGCGGGCGATGCGATGGACTTCTTCCTCGACCTTGGCCTCGACGATGCGCGGCAGGTTCTGGTCCAGCCATTCCTTCAGCAACGGACGCAGCAGTTCGCGCACGACGTCTTCCAGGGTTCGGCCGTCCTTAGGCATCAGCAGGGCTGAGCTGAGGCTGCCGAAGGCGCTGGCGGCCAGGCCGGCGGCGTGATCGCCCACCAGGTTGTCGGCCACTTCCTCGCGCGAGAACACCGGCGCGGGGGCCGGTTCGGGCGGCGGAGGCGGCGGCGGCGGCTCGGGTTCCGGCTCGGGTTCCGGCGAATAGACGTCGATGTCGCCCAGGCTCTCGACCGGCGCGGGGGGCTCGATCGGATCGGTCAGCTCCAGGACGTCGTCCTCGGCCGGGGCCTCCTCGACGGGCGCGGGCTCCGGTTCGGGCGCCGCGGCGGCCTCCGCCGGCGCGTCATCTTCGGAGATGATGCGTCGGATGGAGGCGAGGATCTCCTCCATCGTCGGTTCTTGCGGGCTCTGATCGGACATGTGCGGGCCGTCTCGAAAGGGTACGAATCCTGGAACGCCCCTGCGAGGCGCTTACCGCGATGGTGCAGACTTGCGCCGGTTAAGCAAGCTCAAGCATCGCCGACGCTTCAATTCGCCCTATTTCGCGGTCGGCGCGGGAGCGCTCTTCACGGCCGTAGAGGGCGCGCCGATCTTGTCGACCGCTCGCACCACGGGCTCCCACGGCACCCAGCCGAAAGCGTGATTGACCTTGTTGTACGATTTGACCGGATCGTAGCGCTCGACCTCGGGGACCAGGTTGGCGGCGTTCAGCACGCCCATGGCCTGCAGCACGCTGGCGCTGGCCACATATTCGTCGCGGCGGGCCACCACCAGGGCGACCTCGGCGTTGGCCAGCTCCAGCTGGGCGTTCAGCACGTCCAGCGTGGTGCGCAGGCCGACCTGCTGCTCCTGGCGCACGCCCTCGAAGGCGATCTTGGTGGCCCGGACCTGCTCCTCGTTCGAGACCAGGTTGGCGCGCGAGGCCAGGAGGTTGTTCCAGGCGGTCGAGATCTGCTGCAGGGCCTGGCGCTGAGCGCCCTCGACCGCGGTGCGGGCGGCGTTTTCGCGCTCCTGAGCCGCGCGGACCTGCGAGGCGTTCAGCCCCCCGGTGAAGAGCGGCACCGAGGCGGTGATCGAGCCGCTGAGCGCGCGGTCATAGTCGCCGTACTGGCGGCCGGCGCTGTTGACCTCGCTGGCGTCCCAGCCCAGGCCCGCCCGGGCCGAGACCGTGGGGCGATAGACGGCCTTGGCGGCGGCGACGCGGGCGGCGGCGGCCTGTTGCGCATAGCGGGCGGCCTGGATCGACGGATTGTTCTTGTCGACCAGGTCGAAGGCTTGCTCGACGCTGGCGGGCAGCAGGGCCGCCAGGGACGGCTCGGGGGCTAGGTCGGTCGGATTCTGGCCGACCACGGCGGCATAGGCCGCGCGGCTGGCCGCCAGGATGGCCTGGGCCGAGGACAGGCTGGCCTGGGCCGCGGCCAGGCGGGCTTCGGACTGGGCCACGTCAGTGCGGGTGATCTCGCCGACCTCGAAGCGCGCCTTGGATTCCTCCAGCTGGCGGGTCAGGACGGTGACGTTCTCCTGGGCGATGCGCAGGCGCTCCTGGTCGCGCCGGACGTCGACATAGCTCTGGATGACGCTGCCCAGCACCGACTGCTCGACGCTGCGCAGGTCCTCGCGGCCGGCCAGCACGTCGGCCTCGGCGGCCGACAGGTTGGCGCTGGCCCGGCCGCCCGTATAGAGCGCCTGGCCCAGGCTGAGCGAGGCGCCGCTGCCGGCGGAGTCGCTGTGCGTCCGCGTGCTGGTGACCTGGCCGAAGACGTTGGTCGTCACGATCGGATCGGCATAGTTCGTATGGGTGCCGCTGATGCTGGCCGAGCCGGTCACGCTGGGACGGAACGCCGTCTTGGCCTGGACCACGCCCTCGTCGGTGAACCGCTGGTTGGCCCGCTGGCCCTGCAGGGTGGGATTGGTCTGGTAGGCCAGGGCCAGGGCGTCGGCCAGGGTTTCGGCGTGCGCGGCCGAGACCAGGCCCGACATCAGGCCCAGGCTGCAAGCGGCGGCCAGCAAAGCGGCCCGACGGCTATTCGACATCCAGTTCATTCCCCTCGAAACCTTCGCCAGACCGGCGCGACGCCCGCACCCACTATGATCGGCTGTAAGGCGCGAGACCATAGGCCGCTAGTTAAGCTTTTTTCACGCAAACGTTGCGCTCCAGCTTTCTGGACCTAAGTCGTCAGAACGCAAAGCCCTGTTCGACCGCGAAGCCGGCCAACATCGGCGGGGTGGCGTCGAAAACCGCGCGACGGCCCACGCCGTCCTCGGCCCGGACATAGATCACGGCGCGTCCGACCGGCCCTTCCCGCTCGACCACCGCCAGGCGGCCGCCCTGGGCCAGGGCCCTGGTCCAGCTGTCCGGGGCCCGCGGTACGGCGCCCTCGCAGATGATCACGTCATAGCCCGAGCCTGGCGCGGCGGTCAGGTCGTCGCCGTCCAGCCGGGTGACCGCAAGGCCCATCTGCTCGAGCACGGCGGCGGCGTAAGGCGCGGCGATGGCCAGGGCCTTGTCGCCTTCGCGCGGACGCAGGTGCTGCAGCAGCTTGCCCACGTCGCGTGGGCGCAGCAGCCAGCGGCCGGGCGCATATTCGACGTCGGCGTCGGCATAGGCCAGATAGCCCTTGCCGGCCGGCACGAGGGCCTCGCGCGGCACGACCCGCAGGGCGTCCTGCAGCGGCAGATCGGTGACGTCGGCCGTGCGGATCTGGCTTTCGACCATGTTCAGGCGCGCGGCGGCGAAATCGGAGCTCATGGAATCCCTCGAAGGGCTGGAATTTTCAGGCCGCTTATAGGTCCGCCGCTCGGTTCTAGGCAATCGAGGGTTTTTACTAGCGAGAGTGTAGAATGCCCGTGAAGCCGCCTCACCACCGCCGGTAGCCCGCGACCCGCGCGGCGAAGGCGTCGGCGTCCTCGTGGCCGTCCCAGTCGGCGATGGCCGGGGCCAGGGACGCGGCTTCCAGCAGTTGGCGCTGGGCGTCCTTGTAGCGGGCCGTGCGGGCGTACCGGGCGGTGTCCAGGATCATCGCCCGCAGCAGCAGGGTGGCGGCCAGCGGGTGGCGGCCCTCGATGGCGCGGGCGGCCGACTCCAGCAGTTCCGGGCGGTCGCCGTCAAGGTCGCCGGAGCGACGCAGCACCAGGCGCGCGGCGCGGTCCCAGGCCGGCCACCGGATCAGGAAGTCGAGCGCCGCGTGGACGTCGTGGAAGTCCTCGGCATGGGCCAGGGCCCGGTCCTCGGCCTCGACGTCGTCGAAGTCGGGCAGGCGCCTGAGAAAATCGCGCAGCCGCTCGATCGACAGGCCGCGCTCGAAGCTGGTCCAGCGCATCTCCTGGGCCAAGTCGCCCTGCCCGCGTGCCTCCAGCACCTCGATATAGGCGTCCTCCCAGTCCAGGGCGCCGGGACCGGGTAGGGTCGGCCGCCCCAGCACCGCCCCGACCAGCTGGGTGAACGAGCCCGGCGTCGAGCGGTCCAGCGCCGCCACGGCCTCGTCCAGCCGACCCGTCGCCGCCAGGCGCCGGGCGATCTGCGCCCCGATCGGCGGTAGCACGGCCTGGGAGTCCGTGAACTGGGCGATATAGCCGTCGACGTCGCCCTGGGCGTCGGCCAGCACCTGGACGGCGGCCTTCAGCGCGCCGCTGACCCGCTTCTGTCCGGCCATGGTCGTCTCGACCTGGGCCCGCAGCAGGGTCACGCCCGCCGCGCCTAGCGCCGGCAGGGCGTTCTTCAGGACCCGCGGCCCCAGCCCCGCCTGGCCGTGCAGCAGCAGGTCCAGCAACTGGTCGCCCAAGGCGCGCGGGTCGGACAGGGCCGTGGCCGCGATCGCCGCCACGTCGTCGACGGCCGCGTCGAACACCGCCTCGATCTCGCCCTTGGCGTCGGCGGTGCGGTGCGACACGCCCTCGGCCAAGCCCAGGAACCGCAGCATCATCGGCAGGGCCAGGGTCGCGTCCAGTTCGGCCAGCCGCCCCGCGATCAGGGCGCGCTGCATGTCCAGTTCGCGCACGAACTCCTTGTGCTTGCGCCAGTGGATGCGCGCCCTGCTGTCGGCGATGGCGTCCAGGCGCTTGGCCAGCTCAGCGGCTAGGTCCTCGGGCCCGATCTCGCCGGCGAGTTCCAGGCGCAGCCGCCGCTTGATCTGGGCGTGGCCCTCGGCGACATCGATCAGCAGTTCCGCCAGCCGCTCGGCGCCCAGGGCGGCCAGGTTGGCCGTCGTCAGGGTCTTTTTCGAGCCCGTGCGCTTCACCGTCGCCAGAGGCGTTCTCCTGTCCATCCCAGCCGGCGCGACCGAGTCGCCACGTCCGCCGCGCATCCTAGCACGGCCGCTCCAGCGGCGACCGGACGGTCGATCTTCGCCCAAGCTCTGGCCGAGTGCGGCGCCTCGGCAACAGGTGACAAACGCCAGCGGTTTCAACGGGCTCCGCTTGGAACACGAGATCGTCGGCCGTGTTGAGTCCCCGTTCAGAGGACCCGCGACATGGCCAGGGGTTGGGCGAGATCGGGAGCGGCGGCCGTCGTCTTGGCCGCCCTGGTTGCCGGCGCGCCGGCCCTGGCCCAGAGCGCTGGTTCCGAGAGCGCCTCGATCCAGACTTGCCGCGCCCCGGCGCCCGCCGCCGGAACGACCGTCAGCGGGCCGGTCCTGCATGTCATCGACGGCCGCACGCTCTGCATCGCCCAGGGCCCGACGCCCGAACGCTGGATCCCGCTGCGGATCTCGCCGACCGTGGCGGCCCTGCCGGTCGATCGCGAGCGGCTGATGGCGGCGGCCTTCTCCCGGTCCCTGACCTGCCGCATCGCCGGCGGCGGCCCGGTCAGGACCGCGACCTGCACCCTGGCCGGTCGGCCGCTCTTGGCCTTGCTGGCCGAGCCGGCGACGATCACCCAGGCCAAGACCTGGCGGTAGCTTATCGACTCAGGCCGAACGCCTGAAAGGCGCGGCCGGGCAATGGGCTTTCAGGAATTCCTCGTGGCTGGGCAGGGTCGCCACGAAATCGGCCAGCATGGGCGCGGACTTGTCCATCAGGTTCATGATCACGCTCAGCGGGATGCGGTCGACCAGCTGCTGGTAGCGGTCGGGCCGCACGCCCATGCCCTCCATCACCGACTGCCAGCTGGGGGCGCGGAACATGTCGTCGACGCCGTCGCGCAGCACCCCGGCGGCCTTGAACAGCGCCATGCGCTCCCGCAGGCTCTCGGGCGGGACCACTTTCTGATAGTCGCGCCAGAACGGGGTGTCGTCGCGCCGGGTGGTCACGTAGTGCAGGACGATGAAGTCGCGGATCTCCTCGTAGTCGGCGACCATGCGGCGATTGTACTCGGCGGCCAGGATCGGGTCGGCGTCCATGTCGGGCATGAAGCGCAGCAGATAGTCCATGCCCTTGTAGATCAGGTGCAGGGCGGTGGATTCCAGCGGCTCGATGAAGCCGCACGACAGGCCGATGGACACCACGTTCCGGACCCACGGCCGCTCGCGCACGCCGGTCTTGAACGGGATGACGTTCGGCCCCAGCACGACCTCGCCCTGGACCTGGCGCATCAGGACGGCCGTGGCCTCGTCGTCGCTCAAGTACTTGCTGGCGTAGACATAGCCGTTGCCCGAGCGGTGCTGCAGCGGGATGCGCCAGCGCCAGCCGAAGTCCTGGGCCTGGACCAGGGTGTAGGGATGCGGCGCGCCGACGTTCTCGGTCTGGACGGCGATGGCCCGGTCGCACAGCAGCACGTCGCCCCAGTCGCGGAACGGCTCACCCAGGGTCTTGCCGATCAGCAGGGCGCGGAAACCCGAGCAGTCGATGAAGAAGTCGCCGGCCACCTCGCGGCCGTCCTTCAGGATCACCTTCTGGACGCCGCCGTCGGGCCGGGTCGCCACCTCGGTGACGATCCCCTCGGTGCGCTTGACGCCGCGCGCCTCGGCGAACCAAGGGG
>Ga0209257_1000409_pt1 | contig 83301 bp, 85 predicted proteins | sample AraplaCvi_mCL_r2_FD_184277 | JGI IMG/M metagenome (GOLD analysis project Ga0209257, IMG submission 184277) | Arabidopsis root microbial communities from North Carolina, USA - plate scrape MF_Cvi_mCL_r2 (SPAdes) (version 2) | ecosystem: Host-associated > Plants > Roots > Endosphere | place: USA...
CGCGTCTACACCACGACCCCGAAGAAGCCGAACTCGGCGCTTCGTAAGGTCGCCAAGGTCCGTCTGACCACCGGCATCGAAGCCGTGTGCTACATCCCGGGCGAAGGCCACAACCTGCAGGAGCACTCGGTTGTGCTGATCCGCGGCGGCCGCGTGAAGGACCTTCCCGGCGTTCGCTACCACATCCTGCGCGGCGTGCTCGACACGCAAGGCGTCAAGGACCGCAAGCAGCGCCGTTCGCACTACGGCGCCAAGCGTCCGAAGTAAGCGATCGCTTCATTCCATTCGCCGGCCGGGACCTTCGGGGTCCGGGCCGGCCGTCCGATACCGATTTAGAAGGCCAAGCCCATGTCCCGTCGTCACCGCGCACAGAAGCGCGAAGTTCTGCCGGATCCCAAGTTCAAGGATCTGACCGTCACCAAGTTCATGAACTACGTCATGTACGAAGGTAAGAAGGCCGTCGCCGAGAACATCGTGTACGGCGCCTTCGACATCCTGGCCGACAAGAAGAAGGACCAGGAGCCCGTCGCGACCTTCCACACCGCGCTGGAAAACGTCGCCCCGGCCGTCGAAGTCCGCTCGCGTCGCGTCGGCGGCGCCACCTACCAGGTGCCGGTCGAAGTCCGTCCGGACCGCCGCAAGGCCCTGGCCATCCGCTGGCTGGTCAACGCCGCGCGCAAGCGTGGTGAGAACACCATGACGGAAAAGCTGGCCGCCGAGCTGCTGGACGCTTCGAACAACCGCGGCACCGCCGTGAAGAAGCGCGAAGACACCCACAAGATGGCCGAAGCCAACCGCGCCTTCAGCCACTACCGCTGGTAAGCCTTTCGGGACGCCGCCGGTCTTCAAGATAAGGCCGGGGGTTCCTATCTACCGACTATCCGGCGCGGGCGGTTTGAGCTAAATCGCCCGCGCTCGCTTATCCGAACATTCCCGAGGCGCCCGAAGCGGCGCCGCATTGACCGCAAGGCACGCTCCCATGCCCCGCACGCATAAAATCGAAGACTACCGCAACTTCGGCATCATGGCGCACATCGACGCCGGCAAGACGACGACGACCGAGCGGATCCTGTATTACACCGGCAAGTCCCACAAGATCGGCGAAGTCCACGACGGCGCCGCCACCATGGACTGGATGGACCAGGAGCAGGAACGCGGCATCACGATCACGTCGGCCGCGACGACCGCTTACTGGAAAGAAAAGCGCCTCAACATCATCGACACCCCCGGGCACGTGGACTTCACCATTGAAGTCGAGCGCTCGCTGCGCGTCCTCGACGGCGCCGTGACGGTGCTGGACGGCAACGCCGGCGTCGAGCCGCAGACCGAAACCGTCTGGCGTCAGGCCGACAAGTACTCGGTGCCGCGCATCGTCTTCGTCAACAAGATGGACAAGATCGGCGCCGACTTCGACGCCTCGGTCCAGTCGATCCGCGACCGTCTGGGCGCCAAGGCCGTGCCGATCCAATTCCCGATCGGCGCCGAAAGCTCGCTGTCGGGCCTGGTCGACGTCGTCGAAATGCGTTCGGTGGTCTGGGACAACGACGCCCTGGGCGCCAACTTCACCGTCGGCGAGATCCCGGCTGACCTGATGGACAAGGCCGTGGCCGCCCGTCAGTACCTGATCGACAACGCCGTCGAACTCGACGACGAGGCGATGGAAGCCTACCTCGACGGACAGGAGCCCTCGGTCGAGACGCTGAAGAAGTGCATCCGCAAGGCTGTGCTGACCGGCGCCTTCTACCCGATCCTGTGCGGCTCGGCGTTCAAGAACAAGGGCGTGCAGACGCTGCTGGACGCCGTCGTCGACTACCTGCCGTCGCCGCTGGACATCCCGCCGACCCCGGGCATCGACTTCCGCACCGAAGAGCCGGTCGTGCGTCACGCCTCGGACGAAGAGCCCCTGTCGGTTCTGGCGTTCAAGATCATGGACGACCCCTTCGTCGGCTCGCTGACCTTCTGCCGCCTGTACTCGGGCAAGATGGAAACCGGCATGTCGCTGCTGAACTCCAGCCGTGACCGCAAGGAACGCGTCGGCCGCATGCTGCAGATGCACTCGAACAACCGCGAGGACATCAAGGAAGCCTACGCCGGCGACATCGTCGCCCTGGCCGGCCTGAAGGACACCCGCACCGGGGACACCCTGTGCGACCCGATCAAGTCGCCCGTCATCCTCGAGAAGATGGAATTCCCGGCGCCGGTCATCGAGATCTCGGTCGAGCCCAAGACCAAGGCCGACCAGGAGAAGCTGGGCATCGCCCTGGCCAAGCTGGCCTCGGAAGATCCCTCGTTCACCGTCTCGACGGACCACGAGTCGGGCCAGACCATCCTGAAGGGGATGGGCGAGCTTCACCTGGACATCAAGATCGACATCCTGCGCCGCACCTACAAGGTCGACGCGACGATCGGCGCCCCGCAGGTCGCCTACCGTGAATCGCTGGGCCGCAAGGTCGACATCGACTACACGCACAAGAAGCAGACCGGCGGTACGGGCCAGTTCGCCCGCGTCATGATCACCTTCGAGCCGGGGGAGCCGGGTTCGGGCTTCGTGTTCGAATCCGCCATCGTCGGCGGCGCGGTGCCCAAGGAATACATCCCGGGCGTCGAGAAGGGGCTGGAGTCCATCAAGGACGGCGGCCTGCTGGCCGGCTTCCCGCTGATCGACTTCAAGGCGACCCTGACGGACGGCAAGTTCCACGACGTCGACTCCTCGGTCCTGGCGTTCGAAATCGCGGCCCGCGCCGCGTTCCGCGAACTGAAGGAAAAGGGCGCGCCGAAGCTGCTCGAGCCGATCATGGCTGTGGAAGTCGTGACCCCCGAGGACTACCTCGGTTCGGTCATCGGCGACCTGAACGGCCGTCGCGGCATGATCCAGGGTCAGGACATGCGCGGCAACGCCACCGTCGTGAACGCCTTCGTGCCGCTGGCCAACATGTTCGGCTATGTGAACACGCTTCGCGGCATGTCGCAGGGCCGCGCGGCCTTCACCATGCAGTACGACCACTATGAGCCGGTGCCGCAACACGTCGCCGACGAAGTCATCAAGAAGTACAGCGCCTAAACCCCAACCCATCCCGGCGGATCCGCAAGGGTCCGCCGGACCCCTGAAAACTAGGACAAAGCCCCCTGTTCAGGGGACGGAGAGAAGAGAATGGCCAAGGAAAAGTTCGAACGCACCAAGCCGCACTGCAACATCGGCACGATCGGTCACGTTGACCACGGCAAGACGACGCTGACGGCGGCGATCACGATGACGCTGGCGAAGGCCGGCGGCGCCAAGGCGATGAACTACGCCGACATCGACGCTGCGCCGGAAGAGAAGGCGCGCGGCATCACGATCAACACGGCGCACGTCGAGTATGAGACGGCCAACCGTCACTACGCCCACGTCGACTGCCCGGGCCACGCCGACTACGTGAAGAACATGATCACCGGCGCCGCCCAGATGGACGGCGCGATCCTGGTGGTTTCGGCCGCCGACGGCCCGATGCCGCAGACGCGCGAGCACATCCTGCTGGCCCGTCAGGTCGGCGTGCCGGCGCTGGTGGTGTTCATGAACAAGGTCGACCTGGTCGACGACAAGGAACTGCTCGAGCTGGTCGAGATGGAAGTGCGCGAGCTGCTCTCGTCGTACCAGTTCCCGGGCGACGACATTCCGATCACCATGGGTTCGGCCAAGGCCGCGACCGACGGCGTGAACCCGGAGATCGGCGAGCAGCAAGTGCTGGCGCTGATGGAAACGGTCGACAGCTACATCCCGCAGCCGGAGCGTCCGGTGGATCTGCCGTTCCTGATGCCGGTGGAAGACGTGTTCTCGATCTCGGGCCGCGGCACCGTGGTCACGGGCCGCGTCGAGAAGGGCATCGTCAAGGTCGGTGAGGAAGTCGAGATCGTCGGCATCCGTCCGGTCCAGAAGACGACCTGCACGGGCGTGGAAATGTTCCGCAAGCTGCTGGACCAAGGTCAAGCGGGCGACAACGTCGGCGTGCTGCTGCGCGGCACCAAGCGTGAAGACGTCGAGCGCGGCCAGGTGCTGTGCAAGCCGGGTTCGATCACCCCGCACACCAAGTTCCTGGCCGAGGCCTACATCCTGACCAAGGAAGAGGGCGGCCGTCACACGCCGTTCTTCACCAACTACCGCCCGCAGTTCTACTTCCGTACGACCGACGTGACCGGCATCGTGCACCTGAAGGAAGGCGTGGAAATGATCATGCCGGGCGACAACGCCGAGCTGAACGTCGAGCTGATCACCCCGATCGCCATGGACCAGGGCCTGCGCTTCGCCATCCGTGAAGGCGGCCGCACCGTCGGCGCCGGCGTCGTCGCCAAGATCATCGAGTAATCGACGGTCTGACGATCTGAGTTGAAGAGCCCCGCCGGAGCGATCCGGCGGGGCTTTTCTTTTGCGCAACACCGTGACTCGCCTGTGAGGACGTGCGGCGTGGTTAAGCCTGCAACCGACGGGGGCGCGGCCTTGCCGGGAACCCGAATCCTGCGCCCTTGTGTGGCGAAGGTTGTTAAGGTTCTGGTAACTTCATGCGTCGCGCGATCCACATCGGCCTGTTCATCGGCACCCTGATCGGGATGTGCGCCTGCGCGACCGTCAAGGGCGATGACGGCGCATCGCGGGGCGCCTATGGATCGGTCGAGATCGGTCGCCGGGGCTGAGCCGCCCGGAAATCCGTGGCGGTTCGGGCGAAACGCCCTTATCATTGTCCCCGCGGACGCCGTTTGTCGCGCCGCGCCGGTTCTCCTCCCCTAGATGTTAGCCATCGCCATCGTCGTCGTTCTGCTCCTTGTGGTGCTCAACGGCGTATTCGCCATGACCGAACTGGCGGTCGTCTCTTCGCGCAAGTCCAAGCTCCAGAGCCGGGCCGAGCGGGGAGACCGGGGCGCTCGTGCGGCCCTGAAGCTGGCGGAGGAGCCCACGCATTTCCTGTCGGCGGTCCAGGTCGGCATCACCCTGATCGGCATTCTGGCGGGCGCCTACGGCCAGGCCGCCATCGGCGGTGAGCTGAACCGCATGATCGAGACCGGCATCCCGGCGCTGGCCCACTGGTCGTCGGCGATCTCGACCGGCGTCGTGGTCGTGCTGATCACCTATATCTCCGTGATCGTCGGCGAACTGGTGCCCAAGCGGCTGGCGCTGATCTTCCCCGAGGCGATCGCGTCCCAGATGGCAGCGCCGATCTCTACCCTGGCCATCGTGCTGAAGCCCTTCGTGGTGCTGCTGACGGCCTCGACCTCGGCCATCCTGAAGGTGATGGGGGTCAAGGACCGCGACGGCTCGGACGTCACCCAGGAAGAGGTCGAGACCATGATCGCCGAGGGCACCTCGGCCGGTCTGATCGAGCCCGAAGAGCAGACCATGATCGAGGAGATCCTGACGCTCGGCGACCGCCCCATCCGGGTGGCGATGACGCCGCGCCACGAGGTCTTCTGGATCGCGCTGGACGACACCGACGAACAGCTGCGCGAGGAAATCCGCACCTGTCCCTATTCGCGGATCGTGGTGGCGCGCGAGAACGACGTCGATAACCCGCTGGGCGTGGTCCACAAGAAGGATCTGCTGGACAGCCTGCTGACCGACGGCAAGTTCGACGTCGAATCCCTGGTGCAGACCCCGGCCTTCATCCCGCAGTCGACCTCGGTGCTGAAGGCGCTGGAGATCCTCAAGACCTCCAAGGTCCACATGGCCTTCCTGGTGGACGAGTTCGGCGCCTTCGAGGGCGTGGTGACCGCCACCGATCTGCTGGAGATGATCGCCGGCGATTTCGACGAGAGCCACGATGAGGCCGAGGCCTGGATTCGCCAGCGCGAGGACGGCAGCTGGCTGGTCGACGGCCAGACGGACCTGGAGGAGCTGTCCGACGAACTGGGCGAGGATTTCGGCGAGGCGGAAGGCTTCCACACCGTGGCGGGCCTGGTCCTGCACCAGCTGTCGCGCGTGCCGGACGAGGGCGAGGTGCTGCAGCTGGGCCGTTTCGAGGTCGAGGTCATCGACATGGACGACCGCCGTATCGACAAGCTGCTGTTCCGCCAGGTGGTGAACAAGGAAGACGAGGCCCAGGCCGTCGCCGCCCACCTGGACGACTGACCTTAAGGCCGTTCTTGCGCGGATATGGCCGCAAGGCCGTAACGGCGCTTGAAAACCCCGCCGTGGTCGGGCATAGCCCCGCGTCTGGCGAAAGCGTGCGTCTCGGGAATACCCGCCGCGTACGGCTTTTTGCTCCAGGAGTTTAGCTCAGCTGGTAGAGCACCGGTCTCCAAAACCGGGGGTCGTGGGTTCGAGTCCCCCAACTCCTGCCATTTTCCCCCTGTCGCCGCCGGATGGGACACCCCATCTGGTGGCGACAGGTTTGATTGTTTGAAGAGACGCCGCATGGCCAAGGCCAAGACTCCTTCGGGACGCCGCCCCCAGACCGCTCAACCGGCCATCGCCGGCAGCGCTGTCGCGGCTGACGCCCCGGCCCCGAAGAAGCGCACGTCGATCCCGCAGTTCGCCAGCCAGGTTCGCGCCGAGGGCCGCAAGATCGTCTGGCCGAGCCGCAAGGAGACCTGGATCACCTCGGTGATGGTCTTCCTGATGGTCCTGATCGCGACCGTCTTCTTCGCTATTGTAGACTTTGGCCTGACCCGACTGTCCCAGTTCGTCCTCGCGCTCGGCCAGTAAGAGAGACCGCCCCCCAAATGACCGACGTCGCCAAGCCCGCCAATCCGCGCCACAAGTGGTACATCGTCCACGCCTACTCGAACTTCGAGAAGAAGGTGGCCGAGCAACTGCGCGATCAGGCCAAGCAGCAGGGCCTGGAGGACAATTTCTCCGAAATCCTCGTCCCGACCGAAGAGGTCGTGGAGATCCGCCGCGGCCGCAAGGTCAACTCGGAACGCAAATTCTTCCCCGGCTACGTGCTGGTGAAGATGGAGATGACGGACCAGGCCTATCACCTGGTCAAGAACACCCCGAAGGTCACCGGCTTCCTGGGCGCCGCGGGCGGCACCAAGCCGCTGCCGGTCTCGGAGCGTGAGGTCCAGCAGATCGTCGGCCAAGTGGAAGAGGGCGTCGAGCGTCCCAAGCCCACCATCCGCTTCGACATCGGCGAGACCGTCAAGGTCATCGACGGTCCGTTCGCCAGCTTCGACGGCCAGGTCGAGAGCGTCGACGAGGAACACGCCCGCCTGCGCGTCGCCGTGTCGATCTTCGGCCGCCCGACCCCCGTGGACCTGGAGTACAATCAGGTGGAGAAGGTCGCCGCCTAAGGCGTCTTCCTGTCATCCCCGGCGCAGGCCGGGATCCGCACCGCCAAGCCGCGCCCGCCAGTCGGGCGCGGTTTTGCATGTCCGGGGTCCTGTTGCAGCGTCGGGTTTCGGGGGCGCTCCGCCTCTGCATTAATCAGGTGTCATCTGAGCGCCGGAATGCCGACACGATTCCACGCTGTTCTCGCCATTGATGAATAGGCCATGGGGCATGTGTCTATGAGTAATCAATTCTGAGTACACACATGAGTTTGCGCGACGTTTTTGCAGAGGCGGGAGTGTCCGACGTCGGCGCGACTATTTCTCAGGTGACCAACGTTATTCGGGAGCGCGGGAACATCCCGACTTACCTCGATAATCGCGTGATCGAAATCTTGCGCGGTGCGCCCGTGGGGGAGGGGGACGCCAACCTGGTGCGCCACTATCTCCGTCGTCTGTCGGACAAGGGACCCCGATACCGGACCTGGGCGCAGCGCGAGGCCCAGCTGTCGCAGTTCAACGCCGACAGCGAACTGGACTTTCGGGCGATGCTCTACAGCCAGGGGGCCGGCCGCGCCTTCCAGTGGCGCGGGCTGGATTGCTTCAAGACGATCTACGAATTGGCCCTCTATCCGATGATGCTGGCCGAGATCCGGCCGCACAGCATCATCGAGCTGGGCGCGGGCGTCGGCGGCTCGGCGGCGTGGTTCGCGGACATGTGCGTCGCCCACGATCTGGACGCGGTCGTTCACGCCGTGGATCTGAAGGTCGAGGACGGGATCGAGGGCGCGATCCGCACCTGGCGGGGTGACTGCATCGGCTGGGTGAAGGCGGCGTCGGCGAATCGCGACGATTTCGGCTCCCCGGTTCTGGTGATCGAGGATTTCCATGGGGATCTGGGCCAGACGATGCAGGCGTTGGACGACTTCCTCCGCCCCGGCGACTACCTCGTGATCGAGGACGCCATTCCCAAGCAGATGCAGCTGGCCCGGGCCCTGCAAGGGCGGCCGTATGTGATCGACACCCACTACACGGACTTCTTCGGCGTGAACTGCACCAGCGCGATCAACGGCATCCTCAAGCGGGTGTGAGGGCCGCCGCCGCTCAGGCGAGACGGGTCTTCCGCCGGAATACTCTTCAGACGGGTTGCGTTTCACAACGCCGTTCTTTCGGTTGAAATGCCCTGAGGCGCGACTATCCTTCACCGGGTTCGGGGAGGACAGCCGATGCTTGTCAGGTTCGCCGCCGTCGCCCTGGCGATGGCCTTCTGTTCCCAGGCCGTCGCGCAGACGCCGCCCGTTCCGGAGGCTCAGGACCAACCCACCACCCTTCCTGACGTCGTGGTGAGCGGCGACGACCTTGAACGGCTGGCGCAGACCTTCGTGGAGGGGCTCGCCGCGCCCGCGCGGGACAGGGGGCTGGCGCGGTGGGAAACCAAGATCTGCCTCGGCGCCGTGAACTTCCGGCCGGAGATGGCGCACCAGCTGATCGGCCATATCTCGGATGTCGCGCAGGAGATCGGCGTGGAGCTGGGCGAACCCGACTGTGAGCCCAACGTCGTGATCGTGGGCACGGAAGACGGCCGGGAGCTCGCATCAGCGCTGGTCGGTCAGAATCGTCGGCAATTTCGATATGGCTACACCCGCTCTAACCGGGGTTCCCGGGCCTTGCAGGAGTTCCAGACCTCGGAGGCCGCCGTCCGTTGGTGGCACATCAGCCTGCCCTACATCGCCGGGACCAACCAAGTAGCCATCCGGCTGCCGGGCAAAGGCCCCGCCCCGTGGCCCTGCCGGCGGCGGTGGGGCGAACGCTACTGTGATCAGGTCACCGACCGGCTGGTCCGCTCGCTGATCATCGTCGATCTCACGACTCTTCCGGAGATGAGTTTTAACCAGCTGGGCGACTATCTGGCGGTGCTGACCCTGGCCCAGGTCGATCCGCGGACGGACTTCACGCCGTTCAACACGGTTCTGAACGTCATTGAGCATCCGGGGAGCGTCGACGGCCTGACGGACTGGGACCTGAACTATCTCCAGGCCCTCTACGCAGGAAAGTCCGAGCGCCTGGACGCGGAGGAGCAGGCGGCGGCGCTGGCGGAGCGCATGCGCGGCGCGGCGGCCGACTGAGCCCCGCGCCGCGCGGCCGTTTGCCTTTCAGACCCTCTTCCGCTATACGCGCGCCTCGCTCTGAACAGGGCGGTGCGAGTTCGCTCGCATAAATCCGTGGGAGGCAGCCATGCCGCACCACGGCTCACCGGTCCGGATTGAGTTCCGGGCTACCGAATAGGAGAGACCAATGGCCAAGAAGATTCTCGGCTACATCAAGCTGCAGGTGCCCGCGGGCTCCGCCACGCCTTCGCCCCCGATCGGGCCGGCGCTCGGCCAGCGCGGCGTCAACATCATGGGCTTCTGCAAGGAGTTCAACGCGCGCACCGAGAAGGAAGCCAAGGGCACCCCGCTTCCGACCGTGATCACCGTCTATCAGGACAAGTCGTTCACCTTCATCACCAAGACGCCGCCGGCGACCTGGTACCTGAAGCAGGCCACCGGCCTGAAGTCGGGCGCCAAGCTCACGGGCCGCGAAACGGTCGGCAAGATCACCCGCGCCCAGCTGCGCGAGATCGCCGAGAAGAAGATGAAAGATCTGAACGCCAACGATCTCGATCAGGCCGCCAAGATCATCGAAGGCTCCGCTCGCGCGATGGGCCTCAACGTGGTGGAGGGCTAAGACCATGGCTAAGCAAGCCAAGCGCATTCAAGCCTGGTCGGGCGACCGCGAAACGCCGATGGCGTTCGCCGACGCCATCAAGGCTGTCAAGGACAACGCCAAGGCCAAGTTCGACGAGTCGATCGAGATCGCCGTCAACCTGGGCGTCGATCCCCGTCACGCTGACCAGCAGGTCCGCGGCGTGGTCAACCTGCCGTCGGGCACGGGCCGTGACGTTCGCGTCGCCGTCTTCGCCAAGGACGCCAAGGCTGACGAAGCCCGCGCGGCCGGCGCCGAATACGTCGGCGCCGAGGATCTGTACGAGCAGATCAACGGCGGCCTGATGGACTTCGATCGCGTCATCGCCTCGCCGGACATGATGGCCCTGGTCGGCCGTCTGGGTAAGGTGCTGGGCCCGCGCGGCCTGATGCCGAACCCGAAGGTCGGCACCGTGACCCCGAACGTCGCCCAGGCCGTCAAGGACGCCAAGGGCGGCGCCGTCGAGTTCCGCGTCGAGAAGGCCGGTATCGCCCACGGCGGCATCGGCAAGGCCTCGTTCACCCAGGAAGCCCTGGAAGCCAACGTGAAGGCTTTCGTGGACGCTCTGGTCCGTTCGAAGCCGTCGGGCGCCAAGGGCACCTACGTCAAGAAGATCAGCCTGTCGTCGACGATGGGCCCGGGCTTCAAGATCGACCCGGCTTCGCTGGGCGCCTGATAGGTCCACGCCGCTGAAATGACGAAGGCCCCGGAAGAGCGATCTTCCGGGGCCTTCCTTTTTTGGCCTATCGCCTATCGGCTACTTGAGGCCCAGGCGGCTGGGACTACCGCCCTTCGGACTGCTTGAGGCCGGGGGGCGCGCTCAATCGGCCTTGTCGCCCTGGAACATGGTGTTGCCGTTGGCGGTCGTGGCGGGGACGGACTGGATGACGTCGAAATGCTCGACGATCTTGCCGTTCTCGACCCGGAAGATGTCCACGATGGCGCGGCCGGGATCATCGGGACTTTCCTGCGAATGCAGATGCAGGGCGACCAGGTCGCCGTCGGCGATGACGCGATGGATGGTCACGCGCGACTGCGGATGCTCGCGGAAGAAGCCCTCGAAATAGCCGTAGAAGGCCTCGGCCCCGTTCGGGACGTTCGGATTGTGCTGGATGTAGCGGTCGCCGATGTACAGCCGGGCCGCCTCGGTCGGCCGGTGCTGGTTGAACGCCAGTTCGTAGAAGGCGGTGACGATCCGGGCGTTCTCGGCCTCGGTGGCGGTGCGGTCGCTCGAGGAGGGGGGATGAGGCGCGGCGACGGGCTCGGCGTGGACGGATCCGGCCGATATCGCCAGCGTCATCAGTGCGGCGGCGAGCGGGAACTTCATCTCGACCCCTCCTCAGTAGGCGGCGGTGAAACGGGCGCGGCTGTGCTTCGGTTGCTCCAGCTCATCGACCATGGCCAGGGCGTAGTCGGCGTAGCTGATGCGGCTTTCGCCCTTGTCGTCGGTCAGCAGCTGGTCGCCGCCAGTGCGGTAGCGGCCCAGGCGCGGCCCGGCCTCGATCAGGGCGGCGGGCGAGAGGAAGGTCCAGTCCACGTCGCTGATCCCGCGCAGATGGCCCAGGAAGGTGATGCCGCCGGTGGCGAACGGCTTCCATTCCTCTGGGAACTGCGGCGTGTCGATCAGGCGGACGCCGGGCGCGACCTCCAGGCTGGCGGCGCCGCCAGTGACCAGCAGGCGCGGCACGCCGGCCTCGCGCACGGCGGTCAGCAGGGTCTCGGCCGGCACGTCGAAATGCAGGGCGCTGATCACCGCGTCGGCGCCGCGCAGCAGGTCGGCGAGAGCGTTCGCGTCAGAGGCGTCGCCGGCGACCGGCGTGACGCGGTCGGCGGTCGGAATCGCCTCCGGCTTGCGGGCCACGGCGGTGACCGCATGGCCCCGCCCGGCGAGCTCCTTGGTGATTTCCGAGCCGATGTGGCCGCTGGCGCCCAGTACGACGATCTTCATGGGAGGGTGTCCTTGGTGGTTTCCAATGGGTACCAAGTGAGATAAAGAAATCATCCATGCAAGAAGGCACCGAAACCTCATCTGGTCACCCGCGGGAAACCGCCCGGGGCGACGTGCGCGCGCAGGACTGTCCGACCCGGCTGCTGCTGGACCGGATCGCCGACAAGTGGACGACCCTGCTGCTGACCACGCTCGATGACGGGCCCATGCGCTTCAATGCGCTCAAGCGGCGGATCGGCGGGGTATCCCAGAAGATGCTCAGCCAGAGCCTGAGGCAGATGGAGCGCGACGGGCTGGTGCTGCGCCATGTCGAGGCGACCGTGCCGGTCAGCGTCACCTATGAGATCACGCCTCTGGGCCGAACCCTGGTCGAGGCGCTTCGGCCGATGATCGACTGGGCCGAGACCCGGATGGACCAGGTCGAGGCGGCGCGCCGCGCCTATGACGCCCGCGTGGTCTGAACCCTCCGGCGGAGCGGCCTGTGATCTGGCCGGGAATCCGACGTTTGTGAAGAACCGTCCGTCACCGGAGGGTTGACGTAGGGCCTGCCGCGCGGGAGTGAGCGCGCATGATCGCGACCGCGATTTCGGGAGATTCGTCGATGCTGGGCTGGTTTCAGGCGCTGCTGCCCAAGGAAGACAATTTCTTCCGGCTGTTCGACGCCCATGCGGCGACCCTGATCCAGGGCGCCGACGCCCTGCGCAAGGTGCTGGAGGGCGGCGACGAGGTGCCGCGCTGGTGCCAGCGCATCATCGATCATGAGCATGAGGCCGACGCCGTGGCGCGCGAGGTGCTGTTCGCGGTGCGCCGCAGCTTCGTCACCCCGTTCGATCGTTCGGACATCCGCGGCCTGACCAACTCGCTCGATGACTCGATCGACCAGATGCAGAAGACCGCCAAGGTCATCACCCTGTACGAGATGCGCGAGTTCGCCCCGCACATGCGCCAGCTGGGCGATATCGCGGTGGAGGCGGCGACGCTGACGGTGGAGGCGGTGTCCCTCCTGCCGGCCATGCGCAAGAACCACGGCCGCCTGAACGAGCTGACAGAGAAGATCGCCCGGCTGGAGAGCGACTCCGACACCCTGTACGATCACGGCATGAAGGCGCTGTATGAGGCGAACAAGACCGGCGACGCCATGGCCTTCATCACCGGGGCCGAGGTCTATGACCACCTGGAGAAGGTGATCGACCGGTTCGAGGACGTGGCCAACCGGATCAACGGCGTTCTGGTCGAACACCTGTAGGAGCGGCCCGGATGGACCACGCCCTGCTGATCCTCGTCTTCCTGATCGCCGTCGCCCTGCTGTTCGACTTCCTGAACGGCCTGCACGACGCCGCCAACTCGATCGCCACCATCGTGGCGACGCGCGTCCTGCCGCCGGTCTTCGCGGTCGGCTGGGCGGCCTTCTTCAACTTCATCGCCTTCCTGTTCTTCGGCCTGCACGTGGCCAATACGATCGGGAAGGGGATCATCGATCCGTCCATCATCTCGGACCAGGTGATCTTCGGGGCCCTGATGGGGGCCATCAGCTGGAACGTCATCACCTGGCTGGCGGGCATTCCGTCGTCCAGTTCGCACGCCCTGATCGGCGGCCTGCTGGGCGCGGGCGTGGCCAAGGCCGGGACCGGCGCCGTCGTCATCGGCGGAGTGACCAAGACCGTCGCGGCCATCTTCCTGTCGCCCGCGGTCGGCTTCGCCCTGGCGCTGCTGCTGGTCTTCCTGGTGTCGTGGATCTTCGTAAAGGCCAATCCGTCGTCCGCGGACAAGATCTTCCGCAAGCTGCAGTTCGTCTCGGCCTCGGCCTATTCGCTGGGGCATGGGGGCAATGACGCGCAGAAGACCATGGGCATCATCGCGGTGCTGCTGCTGTCCCGCGCGCCGGCGGGGACCGAGTTCCACGTGCCCTTCTGGGTGGTGATCACCTGTCAGGCGGCGATCGCCCTGGGCACCCTGTTCGGCGGCTGGCGCATCGTTCACACCATGGGGTCGCGGATCACCCGCCTGAGCCCGCAGCAGGGCTTCTGCGCCGAGACGGGCGGGGCCATCACCCTGTTCATGGCCACCGGCCTGGGCATTCCGGTTTCGACCACCCACACCATCACCGGCGCCATCGTCGGCGTCGGCGCGGCCCGGAGGGCCAGCGCGGTGCGCTGGGGCGTGGCCCGCAGCATCGTCACGGCCTGGTTCATCACCATGCCCGCGGCGGCGGCGATCGGCGCGGCCTTCTTCTGGGTCGGCGGAATCTTCCTGACCTGATGACCGGCGAGGTCATCCGCACCGAACGGGCCGAGCGGCGTCAGGTGGCGGCGCTGCCTTGGCGACGCGGCCCCGACGGGCTGGAAATCCTGCTGGTCACCTCGCGCGAGACGCGGCGCTGGGTCACGCCCAAGGGCGGCCGCATGCCCGGCCTGACGGACGCCGAGGCCGCGGCCATCGAGGCGCTGGAAGAGGCCGGGGTCGAAGGCCGGGTCGGAGACGAGCCGCTGGGGACGTTCCGCTATCTGAAGATGCTGCGGCGGCGCGCGCCGCGCTGGTGCGTGGTCTCCGTCTATCCGCTGGAGGTCGTCACCGTGCGTCCTGTGTGGAAGGAGCAGGGGGAACGCGACCGGCTTTGGATGTCGGTCGAACAGGCGGCGGCCTGCGTCGGCGAACCGGATCTGGCTGAGATAATTCGCCGCTTCCGCTGATCGGCGGTTGTGCGTGCGCCGTCCACGCGGAAAGATGGGGCGAACGGGGGGATAACGATGCGTTTCATGATCGCGTGCGCGGCCGCGGCGCTGCTCAGCACGGCCTTGCCGGCCGATACGGCCCGGGCGGTCCAGGCCTCTTCGGCGGCGACCGCGCCGTCCGAGCGGCAGCTGGAGCTGACGCGCCGGTACCTGAACCTGTTGATGACGGACCAGTTCGAGGGCGTGATCCATCAGATGCTCGGCGCCGAGATGGCCAATGACGAGCAGATGCAGACCCTTCCGGAGGCCGACCGCCGCTTCATCCTCAGCCTGACCGCCGAGCTGACGGCGGACATGGTCCCGCAGATGATCGCGGAAATGGTCCCGGTCTACGCCGGCGTCTTCACCGAGGAGGAGCTGGTCGCCCTGGTCGCCTTCTATGACACCCCCCTGGGCCGCTCGATCGCTGAAAAGAGCGTGCAGGTGATGCCCGCGGCCGATCGCGCGGTCATGGCGCTGGTCCCGCAGATGATGGAGAAGATGGCGATGCGGATGTGCCAGCACTACAGTTGCACCCCCGCCGAGCTGGAGCAGCTCCGGCAGGACATGCGCGAAGGCGCCGAGGTGGATCAGGGCGCGCGCCGGAAGTAGATTCGATCAGGCGCGCCGGGCTTCGGCCATGAAGCAGCCGCGTCGGGCGGTGTGCATCTGGATTCGGTCGATTACCGGATCGGAGAACCAGAGGTTCAGCCGGACCGCCAGATCGGCGCCGTCGACCACATCGGCGTCGACCATCATCGCCCCGGAGTCATAGGCCCGAACCGACAGCAGGCGACGGCCCAGCATGTCGGGGACCTCGTCCGGCCCCAGCGCCGCTTCCGAGGCGGTCTCGCGCACGAAGATCGGCCCTTCCGAGCGGTAGGGACTGGCGGGCGCATCGAGATGGCGGTGGGTGAGCAGGATCAGCGCCTCGCCCGGCGCGGCGTCGGCAAGGCTGACCCGGCAGGGCGCGCTGTTCGGCGCGTCGGCGATCATTCGGCGCGCGCCCATGGCCTCCAGCCCGGCGTCGTCCAGCGCGAACAGCGGACGGAAGGGGGCCAGCGGCAGGGGATGGATCAGGAAGCTCATGGAGGGGATGATCGCGCCGTCCTGACCCGGCGTCTGGCGTCTTTCGGCTGTTGCGCCGGGCCGCGCGCATCCCCACAACGGAGGGCATGAACGCCCCCTTCAAGACCGCCGCCGATCCGCTGGACGCCCCCGTCTGGGACCTGTCCGACCTCTACGCCTCTCGCGAGGACGCCCGCATCGAGGCAGATCTGGAGCGCACCCGCGCCCTGGTCGGCGAACTGAACGGGCTGCAGGGCCAGCTGATCGCGGCCAAGGACGATCCGGCGACGTTGGGACAGCGGCTGGACCGGGCCGTCGCGCTGTACGAGCAGGCCTCGGACGTGCTGGGCGCGCTGGGGGCCTACGCCTTCCTCGCCGCCTCGACCAACCGCAACGACGCGGGCGCACAGGGCTTCGAGGCCACGGTGCGCGAGAAGCTGACCGCCATCGCCACCCCGACCATCTGGGTCACGCTGGAGATCAACCAGCTGGATGACGCCGCCGTCGAGGCGGCGCTGAAGGCCCATCCCGCCGCCGCCCGCTGGACTCCATGGCTGCGCCGGACGCGGGCGATGAAGCCGCATGAGCTGTCCCAGGAGCTGGAGACCTTCCTGGCCGAGCGTGGCCCCATCAGCGCCCAGTGGCCGCGCCTGTTCGACGAAACCCTGGCGGCGATGAAGGTGAAGGCCGGCAAGGACGAACTGACCCTGGCCGAGGCGCTGAACCGCCTGTCCGACCCCAAGGGCGCCAAGCGCAAGGCGGCGGCCGAGGGGCTGGACGAGGCCTTGGGCGCGCGCGCCTCGACCATGGCGCTGGTGCTGAACACCGTCGCCGCCGACAAGGCGCTGGAAGACAAGTGGCGCGGCTTCAAACGCCCCGCCGACGGGCGTCACCTGTCCAATGAGGTGGACGGCGAGTCCGTGGACGCCATGGCCGAAGCCGTGGCCGCCGCCTATCCGCGCCTGTCGCACCGCTACTACGCCCTGAAGGCCAAGGTGCTGGGAAAGCCCAAGCTGGACCAGTGGGACCGCAACGCCCCGCTCGAGACCACGGCCCCGCGCGGCTATGACTGGTCGGCCGGCAAGGCGCTGGTGCTGGAGAGCTTCGGCGACCTGGGCGGGGACTTCGCCGAGCGGGCGCAGGGCTTCTTCGATAGGCCGTGGATCGACGGCAAGGCGCGGGCGGGCAAGCAGTCCGGCGCCTACGCCCACCCGGTGACGTCGGACAAGCACCCCTATGTCTTCCTGAACTGGATGGGCGAGCGGCGGGACGTGCTGACCCTGGCGCATGAGCTGGGCCACGGCGTGCACCAGACGCTGGCGGCGGGGCAGGGGTCCCTGCTCGCCGATACGCCCCTGACCCTGGCCGAGACGGCCTCCATCTTCGCCGAGGGGCTGACCTTCGACCGCCTGCTGAAGACGGCTCCCAAGGCCGAGCAGCGCGGCCTGCTGGCCGGCCGCATCGAGGACGGACTGAACACCGTGGTGCGCCAGATCGCCTTCCACCGGTTCGAGACCCGGTTCCATGACGAGCGCGCGGCGGGCGAGGTCCCGGTCGAGCGGATCGGCGAGATCTGGCTGGAGGAGATGGGCGCGTCGCTGGGCCCGGCGGTGACGCTGAACCCCGGCTATGAGCACTGGTGGAGCTATGTCAGCCACTTCGTGCACTCGCCCTTCTACGTCTACGCCTACGCCTTCGGCGACCTGCTGGTGGCGGCGCTGATGGAGACGCGGGCCAAGGACCCGGAGGGCTTCACGCCCCTGTACCGCGACCTGCTCGCGGGGGGCGGGTCCAGGGGCTACGTCGAGGCGCTGGCGCCGTTCGGCCTGAACCCGCGCGACCCGGCCTTCTGGACCATCGGCACGAAGCGGCTGGAACGGCTGATCGACCAGTTCGAGGCCATGGTCTGAGTTGACGGTCGGGCAGGGGCGGGCGACCGTCCGCGCCATGCGCATCCTGATCCTCGCGGCGGTCGCCGCCTTCGCCCTGCCTGCGGCGGCCCAGACACCCGTCCAGACGCCGCCGTCCGGACCCTCGGCGAGCGTCCGCGCCATGGCGGCGGGGTACAAGGCCCTGACCGTGTGTAGCGCGGTCAAGACCGCCGAGGCGGCGGGCGGGACGCGCACGCTGGAAAGCGTCGAGGCCAACGAGTTGATGGGTATCTATCCCGAGCTGGACGGATTGGTCCGGGAGATGCCGGTCGAGATCGATTTGCAAAGCGTCGCCGTCGCTTGGGACGAGGTCATGCCCCCGCGGTTTGCGACCCACGAGCCCGGCCAAGGTTGCGTGATCATGCCGGTGGGTTGGCGTTATGACGGCTCGTACGTCATGGCGACTCACCATCCGCGCCGTAATGAGGCGTTTGAAGCCGCCGAGCCCGCAGGGAACGCCGCCCTCCTGAACGAGGCCGTCGAAGGCGCCTTCGTGGGGCACTACGGCGACGGCTCCAACACCACCGCCGTGCTGGTGCTGCAGGGCGACCGGATCGTCGCCGAGGAGTACGCCGAGGGTTTCGGCGTCGACACGCCCCAGCGGACCTGGTCGGTGGCCAAGAGCTTGGCAGGGACGATCATCGGCGCCGCTGTTCAGCGCGGCGCGGCGGACGTGGAAGCACCGGCCGCGATCGCCGACTGGCGGGGTGACGATCCGCGCGCGGCCATCACCCTGGACCAGTTGCTGCGCATGTCGTCGGGCCTGACCAGCGACACGGCGGGCAACCGCACCGACGCAATCTATTTCGGCGGCGTGGCGGTGGACGAGCAGGTCACGACCTGGCCGCTGATCGCCCCGCCGGGCGCCCGCTTCCGCTACGCCAACAACGATATCCTGCTGGCCGTCCTCTCGATCGCCTCCGACTTCAAGGATCATCCTCCGGCGGAGCTATTCCGGCGTCTGGGCATGTACGACACCTGGGCCGAGACCGACTGGCGCGGCAACTATGTCCTCTCCAGCCAGGTCTGGTCGACGGCCCGCGACCTGGCGCGTTTCGGCCAGCTGTACGCCCACGACGGCGTCCTGAACGGCGAGCGGATCCTGCCGGAGGGCTGGCTTGAGTACGTCTCACGTCCCTCGGGGCCCCAGCCGATGGGCGAGCAGGGCTATGGCGCGACCTTCTGGCTGATGAACACGTCCGAGGGCGTTCCGCCGGACACCATCTCCGCCAACGGCAACCGGGGCCAGTATGTGATCATCGTGCCCAGCCGGAACATCGTCATCGTCCGCCGCGGCGAGGACCCGACCGGCAAGCGCTTCGATCCGATCGCCTTCACCCGCGACGTTCTAGCGGCGCTGGACTGAGCTGAAATGGCGCGCCCCGCTTGAGCCTGAGCGCGGCCCCGGTATAAGGGCGGCGAACTTTCTTTTCCCGAATCCGGACCCGACCCATGGCCGACCCCCACGCCCACGACGACTACGTTAAAGGCTCGATGGAAATCAGCGAGCAGACGTCGACGTTCCACCTGTTCATGGGCATGGCCAAATACGGCTCCCTGGCCATCGCGGCCCTGCTGGCCCTGCTGACGATCTGGTTCATGCCGAACGGCAACTTCTTCGCCGGCGTCGGCGTGGCGGTCGTGATGATGGTCGCGGGCGTGTGGTTCCTGCGTTCGCCTTCGGCGCACTGAGGCCCGGCCGCGCGGACGACGCGGCGGTCTTCTGATCCATGAGATTGAGGAAGGGCCGGGCTGTTCAGGCAGTCCGGCTTTTTCGCGTCTGCGTTAAAGCGGGGGCGGCTGCGAAGCGGGTCCACGGCCCAACTCTCTGACCCATCCGAGGATGAAATCGAGGCCGTTGGGCCGTTTCCCGCCTTCTGAAAGCCCGATCAGCCTATCAGCGGCCCGAGCTTGCGCCAGTAGACGGGGCCGAATTTATGCTGCGCCGCAGCATAATGCGGAACGGTGTTGCGCGTATGCACCATGGCGGCGAGGCCGCCGGAATGATCAGGCCCCGGCGACGGCCCGCAGCGCCGAAACCTGCTGCGTGCTGGGGATGGTGCTGACACTGACGCCCGCCTCGTCCGGAACCGCCAGATAGCCGGCCTTGGCCGCCGCGTCGCCCAGGCGGCGGCGCGAGGTCAGGACCACCAGCGGGGCGGCGAACAGCAGCGGGAGGACCACCGGGGCGAACCAGGTGACCAGATCCGGGCGGAAGCCCAGACCGACGCAGAACAGCAGGCCCGTGGCCATCTGCCAGCGCATCGAGCGGAAGGCGTCCTTCCAGCTGACACCGTCGGCGTCGCGGTCCTGGGCGTGCCAGCCGGCGTCGTGACCGGCGGCGATCTGGATGATGGCCTTGGTGTTGGCGACCATCATGATCGGGGCGATCAGGGCCGACAGGAAGATCTCCATGGCCATGCCCTTGAAGATGCGCTTGCCGCCGCCGAAGGCGCGACGCTCGCGCGGGCGGCTCATGACCAGCAGGCCGCCCATGACCTTCGGACCGATCAGCAGCACGCCCGACAGCAGGGTGGCCAGCATGAAGGGCGAGAACTCGGGCTTCAGCAGGTAGCCGAACGACGCCCAGTCGGTCGGGTACTGCAGCTGGATCACCATGCCGGCGATCAGCGAGGCCAGCCACAGGGGCGACGAGAAGTAGGCCATGAAGCCCATGGCCATCTGGACGCGGTTCATCACGGTCATGCTGCGGGTCTTCAGCAGGCCCAGGTGCTGCATGTTGCCCTGGCACCAGCGGTGATCGCGGCGGATGAAGTCCAGCATGGTGGCCGGGGTCTCTTCACAGCTGCCGTCCAGGGCGGCCGTGACGTGCACCGCCCAGCCGGCGCGGCGCAGCAGGGCGGCCTCGACCGTGTCGTGGCTTAGGATCGCGCCGCCGAAGGGCTCGCGGCCCGCCAGGATCGGCAGGTGGGCGGTCGAGGCGAAGGCCTCGGTGCGCAGGATGGCGTTGTGGCCCCAGTAGCTGGCTTCCGAGCCGGCCCACCAGGCCAGGCCGGCGGCGGCGACGCGGCCGTACAGGCGCACGCTGAACTGCGACACGCGGGCGAACAGGGTCTGGCCCTTGATGATGGTCGGCGTGGTCTGCAGCAGGCCGATGCCCGGGTTGCGCTCCATGGCGTCGACCATGCGCAGGATGGTCTCGCCGGCCATGGTCGAGTCGGCGTCCAGCACCAGCATGAACGGATAGGCGCCGCCGAAGCGCTGGGTCCATTCCGACAGGTTGCCGCACTTGCGCTCGATGTTCTTCTCGCGACGGCGGTAGAAGACGCGGCTGTGGGCGTGGGCGCGGAAGCCCAGATAGGCCTGATGTTCCTGATCGGCCGCTTCCGGCTTGGTCGAGTCGCTCAGGACGAAGATGTCGAAGGCGTCCGAAACGCCGAGGCGGGCCAGCGAATTGTCGATCACGGCCAGGCGCGCGAAGGCCGCGCGTGCGTCCTCATTGTACAGCGGCATCAGCAGGGCCGTGCGCTGGGTCGGCTCGGCCGGATGGGGGGCGAAGGCCAGGTCGTCCTGTTCGCGGCCGGTCAGCAGCACCCAGAAGCCGATGGCGGCGCTGGAGAACCAGCAGCCGATGGCGGTGATCAGCACCCCGAAGATGACCAGGGAGGCCACTTCCAGGGCGTCGAAGCCGTTGCGCGCGAACAGCGCCACCGGCGCGATCAGGGCCAGGGCTGTAACAATCGCGGTCAGGACGGCGAGCGCGAGACGGCGGCCGCCGACGTTCACCGGCGAGGTGGCGGGCGTGGGGACTTCCGGCGTCGCGTCCCAGCTGTTGAGGGACTGACGCGGCATGGCCATCGGCGCTTCGTCCGGCAGCCAGGTCCAAGCCGGGCGGTCAGTCTGGGCCGACGCAGCGTTTGCGGCGTCGATCCGGATCGCTTGGTTGCTCATAAGTCAGTCCAGGCCTTTGATCCCGCAACCGGCCGGGGCGCCGGGTGGAATTTGCTGCATTGCAACACGCCTGCAATGTCGATCACTTCCGCGCGATTTTCAATCACGGAATGGTGAATGGCGAAGAAAAATTGAATGAGGCCGGTTTTCCGGGGCTTTGGGGGCCCGCGGGGGCCTTCAGTCGCGGCCGGCGTGGGCCTTCAGGCGGCGTTCGATCACGAAAGCCGCGATCCCGACCCAGCCCACGAGGATAATCGCATAGCCCCGCTCCCACCAGCCGACATTGGCGTCGTTGACCGTTCCGGGCAGCACCAGATGGTAGGTGAAGGCGGTCAGGACGGCCATGGCCACGAAGACCACGGCCAGGAAGATCTTCAGCCGCTTCATGTCGACATGGCTCCATAGGCCCCAGAGTAGCAGCAGGGGCGCCAGCTGGATGCCGAGGCCCAGGTTGATGGCCATGTGCCGGGGGTCGGGCCACGGATAGAGGCTGGAGGCGGCCAGGCCGATCCCCGCCAGGGTGAAGACCACGGCGGTCAGGCCCGCGACGAACCAGCGCCCGGTCAGGGCGTGGATGGCCAGGCCGAAGCCGACCCCCGCGGCGATGCACATCGCGCCGGCGATGAAGACGCCGCCGTTGAAGATCAGGGGCATGGGAGCCGAGGCGCCGCCCAGCTCGCTGAGATACTGGCGCGCGTGATCGAAGCCCGGCCAGGTCGCCACGCCGATCAGCACCGCGGTCAGGGCCAGCACCGGCGCGCCCATGCCGATCATCAGCAGCCGGCGGCGGCGATGGTAGCGGGGCCGTCCGACGGGGGCGGGAAAGGGCTTGAGCCCCCACAGCGGCCGGATCAGGGGAATGCGGCGCACGACCTCGTAGATCAGCAGGCTGACTCCGAAGGTGACGCCGACCAGGCAGGCGGCCTCGAGCGGGGCGGGCAGGTTCGCGGGGCGGATGAACCAGACCGCCACGACCAGCACCGTCTGGTGCGCGAGATAGAGGGGAAAGGTGGCGTCCACCAGATAGGGCAGGGCGGGGCCGGGCGTCTTGCGCAGATAGCGGCTGCCGTAGCCGAGGATGGCGGTGATCACCGCCCACTGGTCGATGGCGAACACGACCGCGCGCGGCACGCCGAACCAGGTCCCGCCGCCGGGGTGGGCCGCCTGCCACATCATGATCGGCAGGGCGATCAGGGCCACGATCAGCGACAGATGCCGGCGGCGCTCCAGCTCGGCCCAGACGCCCTGATGCCCGACGATCAGGAAGCCGAACAGGAAGGCCCCCAGCGACAGGAAGTGATTGTAGAAGTCCCACGTCAGCTTGTTGGTGATGCCGAAGATCGGGAACAGCACGATGCGGATCACGATCAGATAGACCAGTGGCACGACCAGGATGCGCCAGCCCGCCGTGTTGCGGACCAGCCAGGCCTCGGCCCGGGCCATCAGGGCCGGGCGGGTCATCAGGGCCACGGCGACCAGGCTGTAGACCGCGATATAGACGATGAACCACAGGTGGTTGACCGGCACCCCGTCGGCCAGGCCGGCCGGGCCGAACTCGTGCCACAGCCAGTCGGCGAAGTTTCCGGTGAAGCCGCCCTTGTCGAGGGCCTCGACCCACGACTGGATCGGCACCAGCACCAGCGCCCCGAACAGCAGCGGCGGAATCAGCCGCTCGGCGCGTGCTTTCAGGGTCTGGGCCGCCGTCCGCCGCGCGGTCATGAAGCGCAGCGCCGCGCCGGACACCAGGAACAGCAGCGTCAGCCGCCACGGATTGGTCAGCAGCAGCGCTTCGTGCAGCCAGGGGAAGGTGTGGGCGCTGTGGATGTGCCAGTCGTACGGCGCATAGACCAGGGCCACATGGTACAGGATCAGCAGGCCGAAGGCGCTGACCCGGATCCAGTCCAGGTCGTTGCGGCGCATGCTCGGGGCGGGGCTGTCTGACACGCGGGCGTCTATGGTCGAGGGCGAAGCCCCTGTCCATGACGGGCGCGCTTTTGACGCGTCGCTCCGGAAGAGCCTAACGTCGCTGTACAAACCAGTGAGGGAGGGATTCGCTTGGCTGTCGCCATCGCCGTGACCCGCGAGCGCCGTGAAGGCGAGACGCGTTGCGCCGTCACTCCCGAGACCGTGAAGAAGCTGATCGCGCTGGGCGCGACCGTGACGGTCGAGGCCGGCACGGGCGCCGGCTCCTCCATACCCGACGCGGACTACGAAGCCGCCGGCGCCGTTGTGGCCAAGGACACCAAGGCCGTGCTGTCCGGCGCCGATCTTGTGCTGAAGGTGCGCGGTCCGACGGCGCAGGAGACCAGCGCCCTGAAGCCGGGCGCGGTCGTCGCGGCCATGCTGGACGCCTATCGCGAGAAGGACACGGTGCAGGCGCTGGCCCAGGCGGGCGTGACGGCCTTCGCCATGGAGTTCGTGCCCCGCATCACCCGCGCCCAGGTGATGGACGTGCTGTCGTCCCAGGCCAACCTGGCCGGCTATCGCGCCGTGATCGAGGCGGCCTACGCCTACGGCAAGGGTTTCCCGATGATGATGACGGCGGCGGGCACCGTCGCCGCGGCCAAGGTCTTCGTCATGGGCGCGGGCGTCGCGGGCCTGCAGGCCGTCGCCACCGCCCGGCGGCTGGGCGCGGTGGTCACCGCCACCGACGTGCGCCCGGCGTCCAAGGAACAGGTCGAGAGCCTCGGCGCGAAGTTCGTCGCCGTCGAGGACGAGGAGTTCAAGGCCGCCGAGACCGCCGCCGGCTACGCCAAGCCAATGTCGCCGGAGTATCAGGCCAAGCAGGCCGAGCTGACGGCCTCGCACATCGTCAAGCAGGACATCGTCATCACCACCGCCCTGATCCCCGGCCGATCCGCGCCCCGGCTGGTCACGGCGGCGCACGTGGCCTCGATGAAGCCGGGCTCGGTCATCATCGATCTGGCCATCGACAACGGCGGCAATGTCGAGGGCGCCAAGCTGGGCGAGGTCGTCACCACGTCGAACGGCGTCCAGATCGTCGGCTGGTCCAACCTGCCGGGCCGCATCGCGGCCGACGCCTCGGCCCTCTACGCCCGCAACCTGGTCGCCTTCGTCGGCCTGATGATCAAGGACGGCGCCCTGACGGTCGACCTGGAGGACGAGATCCTCAAGGCGTCCGTCGTCACCAACGGCGGCGCCGTCGTGCATGAAGGAGTGAAGGGCTGATGGAACACGTCGATCCCACCATCTTCCGGCTGGCCATCTTCGTGCTGGCGATCTTCGTCGGCTACTACGTCGTCTGGTCGGTGACGCCGGCGCTGCACACGCCGCTGATGGCCGTGACCAACGCCATCTCCTCGGTGATCGTCGTCGGCGGCCTGATCGCGGCGGCGGCGGCGTCCAGCGGCGACGGCTGGATCGCCAAGGGCGCCGGCGTGGCGGCCGTGACCCTGGCCAGCGTCAACATCTTCGGCGGCTTCATGGTCACGCGGCGCATGCTGGCCATGTACCGCAAGAAGGAAAAGCCCAAGGCCGCGGAGCCCGCCGCCTCGTGACCTTCGACGCCCACACGCTCGCCTTTGGAATCTCGCTGGTCGGACTGGCGGTCGGCGTGGGCCTGTGGGTGCGTTCGATTTTCGAGAAGACGCCGCTGCGCCGCCTGCGTCAGGTGGACTGCGGCACGGTGCTGGTCTTCTCGTCCATCCTGCTGCGCTTCGTCGGCCAGACGAAGCCGCTGGGCATCATCGAATGGGCGCTGGCCCTGATCTCGCCCCTGTTCGTGGCCGCGGCGCTGTGGCGGCTGTCGCGCACGGCCTGCCCGCCGTCCGGAGCGGGCCGATGAGGGCGCTGGCTCTAGTCACGCTCGCCGCCGTCGCCCTGGCCGCGCCCGCGGCGGCGCAGACCTATGTCGGCGAGAACATCGAGGGCGGGCTGCACTGGTCGGTCTCGGCGCCCGGAGGGGCGTCGTGGCGGCTGAATTGCCGCTTCCCGCCGGTGACCTATTACCGCAACAACTATGACCGCGAAGCCTGGATCAACCAGCTGACCGACGAGGGCTCCGGGCCGTCCCGGGGCCGCATGCCGCTGGACACCGGGCATTGCCGAGTGACCAAGACGCGCGGCGAAGGGCCGGTGGCCATCGCCGTCGGCCGTCCGGGCAAGGTCGAGACCGCCGTGGCGCGCGCCGTCGGTGAATCGGCGACGGCGGGACTGTTCTGATGACGAGTGGGGGAACGGAATGAACGCATCCATCGCGGCCCTGGCCTATCTGGTCTCCGGCGTCCTGTTCATCCTGTCGCTGCGCGGGCTTTCGAGCCCCGAGACCAGCCGGCGCGGCAACACCTTCGGCATGATCGGCATGGCGCTGGCTGTCGGCGTGACCCTGCTGACGCTGTGGAGCAGCAAGGCCATGGATCCGCTGACCCTGGGCCTGATCGCCGGCGGCGTGGTCATCGGCGGCGGCGCGGGCGCGGTGATCGCGGGCCGGGTCCAGATGACCCAGATGCCCCAGTTGGTCGCCGCCTTCCACAGCCTGGTCGGCATGGCCGCCTGTCTGGTCGCCGTGGGCGCCGTCTACGCCCCCGACAGCTTCGGCATCGCCACGGCCGCGGGCGGCATCAAGACCCTGTCGATCATCGAGCTGAGCCTCGGCGTCGCCATCGGCGCCGTCACCTTCACCGGCTCGGTGATCGCCTTCGCCAAGCTGAACGGCAACATGAGCGGCGCCCCGATCATCCTGCCCGCCCGGCACCTGATCAACATCGCCCTGGCCTTGGGCCTGGTCCTGCTGATCGGCGTCATGATCGGCTCGGGCGGCACGGCGACCTGGGCCTTCTGGGGCGTGTTCGCCATCGCCCTGATCCTGGGCGCGACCCTGATCATCCCCATCGGCGGCGCCGACATGCCGGTGGTGGTGTCGATGCTCAATTCCTACTCCGGCTGGGCCGCGGCGGCGCTGGGCTTCACGCTGGAGAACATCGCCCTGATCATCACCGGGGCCCTGGTCGGCAGCTCCGGCGCCATCCTCAGCTACATCATGTGCAAGGGCATGAACCGCAGCTTCATCAGCGTCATCCTGGGCGGCTTCGGCGGCGGGGATGCGGCGGCGGGCCCGGGCGGCGCGGTCGAGACGCGGCCGGTCAAGCAGGGCTCGGCCGAGGACGCGGCCTTCATCATGAAGAACGCGTCGAAGGTCATCATCGTGCCCGGCTACGGCATGGCCGTGGCCCAAGCCCAGCACGCCCTGCGCGAGATGGCCGACAAGCTGAAGGAGGAGGGGGTCGAGGTGAAGTACGCCATCCACCCCGTCGCCGGCCGCATGCCCGGTCACATGAACGTCCTGCTGGCCGAGGCCAACGTCCCCTATGACGAGGTGTTCGAGCTGGAGGACATCAACTCCGAGTTCGGCAGCTGCGACGTGGCCTTCGTCATCGGCGCCAACGACGTCACCAATCCGGCGGCCAAGACCGACCCGACCAGCGCCATCTACGGCATGCCGATCCTGGACGTGGAGAAGGCCGGCACCGTGCTGTTCATCAAGCGCGGCATGGCGGCGGGCTATGCCGGCGTCGAGAACGAGCTCTTCTTCCGCGACAACACCATGATGCTGTTCGCCGACGCCAAGAAGATGGTCGAAGGGATCGTGAAGAGCCTCTAGGCCCTGCTCATTCCGCGCCGTCGGAATCCAGAACCACGTTGACGATGGCCATCCAGGCGCGGTCATCCGCCAGTTCGGGATTATAGGTTCGGGCGACGAAGAGCCCCAGAAGCGTCATGTAGAGCCCCCGCGCGGCGACCTCGGCGACGTCGGCCGGACGTCCCAGCCGTTCAAGTTCCGCGGCGATGTAGGCGATGCGGCTGGCGTCAACGCGCCGCATGGTGACTCGCGCCGAGTCATCGACGGCGGCCCAGGCCCGCAGGGCGTTTTCAGCTTTCGCCGCATCGACGCCGTGCACCAGTCGGTCCATCGCCTGCAGGGCGACATTGCGGAGGCGATCGGCGGCGTCCGGGATATCCCAGGCGTTGGCGATCAGCTGATCGGTGAGATCCGTCTCCCACAGGGTCAGCAGATCGGCGAGCAGGTCGTGACGGTCCTTGAAGTGCCAGTAGAACGATCCCCGGCTGACCTGGAGACTCTTCGCCAGCCGGTCGATCTTCACCGCGTCCACGCCGCCTTCCGCCAACGCACCGAGCCCCGCCAGTGTCCAATCTGTTCGGGTCAGGGAGATCTGGGGGGCTGTCATTCGCCAACCATACACCACTGTATTGACAGATGCCAACCGGGCGACCATACAGAAGTGTATGGAGGTGAAGGCATGACACTTTATCGACTGGGTTGCTTCGGCCTGATCGGGCTGGGCCTCCTTCATCTCGTTGTGCTTGGTCTGGATGCGTTCAGCTATGCGGGAGATCTGGCGAGGGGCCGGTTGTGGACCTGGGAGCACTGGGGACCGCTGGCTGGGCAGCGCCCGGAGTTGGTCGCCGGCGGCTTCGCGTTCTGGTCCACGATCGGCAGTTTCGCGGTCCCGGTCATGGGACTGGGAGCGCTTCTGGTCGATCTTGATCGACGCGGCGTGCTTGTGCCGCGCGGGGTGTTCATCGGCCTGGGGGTATGGTTGCTGGTCTGCTCGGCCCTGATGCCGCCCAGCGGTTTTCCGTTCGCGCTCGTGGTGATCGCCGCGCTGCTTTTCGCAAGGCAGGGCGGGCCGCGGCGGCCTGTAGCGGGAAGCGCCGTCCGGAGGTAGGCTCGCGACCGGAGGGATGTCTCATGGCCAGCGAACCCAAGACCCGCCCCACCGACGTCCCCGTCGCCGACTTCATCGCCGCCGTCGAAAACCCGCGTCGTCGGGCCGACGCCGAGGTGGTGCAGGCGTTGATGGCCGAGGCCTCGGGCGAGCCCGCCGTGATGTGGGGGCCGTCGATCATCGGCTACGGCAGCTATCGCGGGGCGACCGGCGACTGGCCGATCATCGGCTTCTCGCCGCGCAAGGCGAACCTGGTCCTCTATGTCGCGCGGGACTTCGATGGAGTGGACGACGTGCTGGCGCGGCTGGGCAAGCACAAGGCCAGCGTGGGCTGCCTGTATGTGAACCGGCTGGATGATCTGGACCCGGCGGTGTTGCGCGAACTGGTGCAGCGGTCGGTGGCGTGGATGCGGGCCAAAGCCCCCGGCGCCGGGGGCTGCTGACAAGCCCCTATCGCGCGCCAGCGGGCGGCGCTAACACGCGCCCGTGAACATGCCTGCTCAACCCGCCAACGCCGCCCACCACCGCTTCGAGGCGCTGGATTCCCTGCGCGGGGTCTGCGCCATCCTGGTCGTCATGTTCCACATGCCGGTGGCCAGTCATTGGCGCGACTGGGGCCTGATCCAGCATGGCTATCTGTTCGTCGACTATTTCTTCGTCCTGTCGGGCTTCGTCATCGCCCATGCCTATGCCGCGAGGCTGAAGACGCCGCGGGACGCCGGGCGGTTCATGGTGCGGCGGCTGGGCCGGGTCTGGCCCCTGCATGTCCTCATGCTGGCGGCCTTCATCGGGCTGGAGCTGCTGCGGCTGTGGACCCATTTCGACAGCGTGACCCCGTTCGCGCGCGACCGCTCGGTCGAGTCGATCTTCACCAACCTGCTGCTGATCCAGGCCTACAACCTGCATGGCTTCCTGACCTGGAACGGCCCGGCCTGGACGCTGAGCGTCGAGGTCGGCTGCTATGTCGTCTTCGCCGCCCTGGTGCTGCTGCTTCCGCGCGGCTGGCGCTGGGTCGGGGCGGTGCTGGCGGTGATCGGCGGGGTGATGGTGCTGACCCTGGCCCCGCGCTGGATGAACACCACCCACGACCTGGCCTTCCCGCGGGCGGTGTACGGCTTCTTCCTGGGGTGCCTGCTGCAGGGAGCCTGGACCCGGATCCCGCGCCTGAAGGGCGGGGCGGCGACGGCGCTGGAGATCGCGACCGTGCTGGCGGTCTGCGCCTTCATCGGCTTCGCCACGGGGCCGGTGACGGTGCTGGTGACCCTGCTGTTCGTGTTCGCGGTCTGGGTCTTCGCGGGCGAGGAGGGCGCCCTGTCGCGCCTGCTGGACGCCAAGCCTCTGGTCACCCTCGGGCGGTGGTCCTTCGCCATCTACATGGTGCACATGTTCGTGCTGGTGGTCATACTGATCATCGGCCGCAAGCTGGACTGGCTGCCCGGCGGACGACGCATCGACTTCGGCTCGCCGTGGCTGAACGACCTGTTCGCCATCGCCCTGTTCGGCCTGATCGTGGTCCTGGCCGTGCTGGCGCATCGCCTGGTGGAAGCGCCGGCCCAACGTCTGATCGACCGCTGGACCAAGCCGAAGGCGGCCTGAGCCGTCCTCAGGCGGCCATGCGGAAGTCGGCGGCGGGATCGAAGACCGGGCGGGCCTCGTCCCACAGCGCGTCCTCGTCGGCGTAGCGGGCCGACAAGCGGGCGTCGATCACGTCGATCACCTGTTCTTCCAGACGGTCCCAGATGACGGCCAGGCCGGCTTCGGCCTCGCACGGAACGATCAGGTAGCGGCTGGCGGCGATCTGGGCGGCGGGGGCGAAGGCGCGGGCCATTTGGAAACTCCGTGAAGCGGTGTCGCTGTCGATGATTGTGTTGTAAGACAGCGTTGCGTCATTTTTGGACGTATGGTTTCTGGCGCTCATGAGATTCGACAAGGCGGCCATGGTTCTGGACCTCGCGCGGCGGATGGCGGCCAGCGCCGAAGGCCTGACGCTTGAGGACATGATGCGTGAGACCGACAGCGCCCGGCGGACCGCTGAGCGGCTGCGCGACGCCGTGCTGGTGCTGTTTCCCCAGACCGAGGAGGTCTCGGACCCGCCCTACAAGCGCTGGCGCATCCGCGGCGGCCTGTCGGCCTTCGAACAGGCCCCGACGGCCGAGGAACTGGTCGAGCTCAGCAAGGCGGCGCAGGGGCTGCGCGCCACCGGCGAACCGTCCCGGGCCAATTCGCTGGAAGGTCTGGAACGCAAGCTGAAGTCGGCGGTGCGCTCGACCACCCTGAACCGGCTGGCCCCGGATCTCGAGGCGCTGGTGCGGGCCGAGACCCTGGCCGTGCAGGCCGGGCCGCGCGCCTCGGCCGACGAGGTGGTGCTGGCGGAGGTGCGGCGGGCCGTGCTGGCCGGCCAGCCGCTGGGCTTCATCTACAGCCGTCCGGGCGCCGAGGCGCGGCGGCGCGTCATGACTCCCTGCGGCCTGATGTTCGGCCGCGCCAACTACCTGGTCGCCGCCGAGCCGGACGGCGGGGCCATCAAGACCTTCCGCCTGGACCGGATGAGCGCGGTCAAGGCCGAGCCGGGCGTGGCCACGCCCCCCGCCGACTTCGACCTGCAGGTCTTCGCGGGCCAATCCTTCGGCATCTATCAGGACGCGATCGAGGACGTGGTGCTGAAGATCACGCCGGAAGGGGCGCCGGAGGCCCGGGGCTGGCGCTGGCACCCGACCCAGGACGTCGAGGACCAGCCGGACGGCTCGGTCGTGGTCCGCTTCCGCGCCTCGGGCATGCGCGAACTGGCCTGGCACCTGTTCACCTGGGGCGAGCAGGTGGAGATCATCCAGCCGGCCCGGCTGAAGGCCGTGATGGCCGGTGAGCTGCAGGCTGCCCAGCGCGCCCTCGAGCGGTCCCAAGCGTGACCAAAGCTTAAGCTGACGCTTGCCGCGGCCACGGGGCAGGATGTGCTTGAACGGGGAGCGCCGAATGCGTCTGATCACCATGGCTGCCATCGCGGCGCTCACACTGGGCCTGACCGCCTGCGCCACCGCAGGCGGCGCGCCCGCCTCCGCCGTCGCCGAGACCGTCGCGCCGCAGGTGACCGTGACCCGCGACGGCGACCGCTGGACCGCCGACTACGTCCTGCCGTCCGACGCCCCGGTCTGGGCCTTCATCCGCTCGGCGCTGGACATCGACGGCCGCGGGTCGTGGCGGCCGGTCCAGTGGACCATCGAGACGCCGGGCGTGATCCTGGAGCGGCAGGGCCATCTCGACATCCTGCGCGCCACGGGCGGCGGCCCCGTGCCGCGCCGCATCCGGATCGTCATGCGTCCGGCCTCGCAGAACCTGCAGGCCGACTACAACCCGGCCATCGTCTTCACCGACGGCTCGGCGGCGCTCTACAGCGGCCATTTCGACGTCTTCCCCCTGGCCTCCGTTGAAGCGGCCCGCGCCCTGCCGGAGGACCTCAACGAGGCGGAGTTCGAGAGCCAGGACGCCGTCATCCGCTGGCGCGACAGGGCTGGACCGGTGCTGATCAACGGTGAGCGGCGGGCCGAGGCGACCTCAAGCGGCCAGGGGACCTATGTCCTGTTCGGTCAGATGGCGCTGGTCGACAGCCCGCGCCTGGCCACCGTGATGGATCCGCAGCTTCCCGGCTGGATCAGCGCCGAGATCGCCGGCTTCGCCCCCCGCATGGCCGAGTACTACGCCCGGCGCCTGGGACCAGGCCAGACCGACAAGCCCACCATCATGGTCGGCTGGGACGGCCCGACGCCCGGCATGACCAGCATGGGCGGTAGCGTCCTGCCCGGCCTGATCATCATGGCCTTCAGGGGCACGGGCGTGATCGAGCCGACCAAGCTGATGAGCGACCGCGCCCGCTGGTTCATCGGCCATGAGAGCGCGCATTTCTGGCTGGGCCAGACCGTGCGCTACGAGGCTCGGCGCGACGCCTGGATCACGGAAGGCGGGGCGGACCTGAGCGCCATCCGCGCCTCCGCGGCCCTCGATCCGACCTTCGACACGATGCGGGAGCTGCAGAAGGAGGTCGACGACTGCGCCCAGCTCGCCGACGAGCCGGTCGTTTCGGCCGCTCAGCGGGGCGAGCACCGCGCCAACTACGCCTGCGGGGCTGTCTTCGCGATGGCCGCCGAGGGCGCGCAGAAGCAGGCGACCGGCGGCGACTGGTTCGACTTCCTCAAGCCCCTGATCGACGCCAACCGCGAGGACGGCGTCCTGACCCGGGAAGAATGGCTGAACGCCCTGCTGCAGGTCTCCGGCGATCCGGACGTCCGGCGCGAGATCGACGCGCTGCTGGATACCGGCGCGCCCGACCCCTCGATCCTGATCGCCCGTCTGTTCGACCGAACGGGCGTGACCTACCGGATGGAGGCCGGGCGCATCGTCCTGCTTCAGTAGCGCGCCCTGAGGGTGACGCCGATCGTGCGCTCGTCGCCCGGATTGCCGATGACGAGGCCCGAGTTGCCGGTCTGGACGCTGACGAACTGGAGATACTCCTCGTCCAGGGCGTTCTTGACGAAGACGGACGCCTCCCAGCCGTTGTCGGACCGGAAGCCGGCCCGCAGGTTCAGCAGGCCGTAGCCCTCGATCTCGGTGTAGCGGGATACGGCGGCGTCCGAGTTGTAGGTCGAGCGATAGCTGGCGTCGGCGCCGGCGAAGACTTCGCCCGACAGGCCCAGGACCGAGCCGGGTCCATGCAGTTCGCCGCCGAAGGCCAGCGCCCACGGCGAGACGCCGGGCAGTTCCTTGCCGCTGAGATCGCAGGCGGCGGTGGAGGCCCCGATCAGCTCCAGCGGGCAGGGCCCGTTCCTGAACGACGTGTACTCCCCATCGGTCCAGGCCACATTGGCGTAGAGATCGAGGAATTCGTTGGGATGGGCGGTCAGGTCCAGTTCGACGCCCCGGATCTCGACCTTCTCGACATTGGCCAGATAGCCGCGCAACGCGCCGGGGCCGGCGTCGACGACGTTGGCCTGGAAGTCCGTGATGTCGGTGTAGTAGGCGGCGAGGTTGGCGGTCAGGCGCCGGTCGAAGGCCTGGGTCTTCAGGCCCAGCTCCCAGGTGGTGACCTCTTCGGGCCGGACCTCGGCGGCGGTCAGGGCGGGCAGGCCGGCGGCCGTCGTGGGAAGGCCGGACATGTTGATGCCGCCCGACTTGAAGCCTTTCGCGTAGCTGAAATAGGGCAGGATGTCGGGCGTGACCTCGTAGGAGATCGCCAACTGCCCCGACCAGCTGCCTTCCGAAATCTCGGCTGAGTAGTTCTGCGGGCGCTGGATGCCGAGGCGGCGGGAGATCAGGGTGGGGTCGGCCGTGACCAGCCCGCCAGAGATGGACAGATCATAGACGCCGGACTTGTCTTCCCGGGTGTAGCGCAGGCCGGGCGTGATCCGGAGCCGGTCGTTGACGTTCCAGGTCAGCTGGCCGAAGGCGGCGTAGCTGGTGGTCTCGATCGCCGAGACGTTGATCGCGGTGTAGCCCTCCAGCAAGGCGGCCGGGGTACCCGCGGCCAGCAGCCAGTAGGAGGCGTCGCTGCCGTACTGGGTGATGCCGTTGGTCGTGACGGTCTGGTTGAAATAATAGAGGCCCCCGACCCAGTCGATCGTGTTCTCGCCCACCGAAGACAGGCGGAATTCCTGGCTGGTCTGGTCCTGGTGCGACGGATTGTTGGACTTCCTGAGGATGTCGAGGCCGGTGTAGTCGCGGTCGTTCGCAGGCTCCCAGTCCCACTCGCGATAGGCGCTGATCGAGGTCAGCAGCACGTCGCCGAAATCATAGTCGACAATCACCGACCCGCCCGCCTGCCACTGGTCGGCCTGGATGTCGTCGTCGATGTCGACCAGCCGGTCGTAGGGATTGGTGCTGGGGGGCGTGTAGCCGCGGCCGCCGGCCAGCGCCGGGTATTGAGACCCGGCGGGCTTCAGGGTCGTGCCGACGCCGACGTACACCTGGGTGCAGCACTCCAGCAGCTGCCGGTTCCAGTCGCCATAGGCGCGCACGGTCAGCTGCGGCGTCGGCGTCCACAGAAGCTGGCCGCGCACGGCGAAACTGTTCTGGTCGTTCTGGTCGCGGCCGACGCGGACGTTCTGCAGGGCGCCGTCGCGGCGGGTCGAGACGATCGACAGGCGTCCGGCCAGGACCTCGTCGATGATAGGTCCGGTGATCGAGGCCTTGGCCTGGACGAAGCTGAGGTTTCCGACCGTGACCTCGGCCGTGCCGCTGGGCGTGAAGGCGGCGTCGCGGGTGGTGATGTTCAGGGCGCCGGCGGTGGTGTTCTTGCCGAACAGGGTGCCCTGGGGGCCGCGCAGGATCTCGATCTGCTCCAGGTCGACGAAGTCGAGCGTCGCGGTGGCCGGGCGGGCGTAATAGACCTGATCGACATAGATGCCGACGCCCTGTTCCAGACCGTCATTGGCCAGGCCGTAGCTGGCCCCGATGCCGCGGATGGTGATGACGGTGTTGCGCGGGTTGGACGACAGCAGCTGAACGCTGGGCGCCTGCTGGGTTAGCTGGCCGATATTGTAGGTGTTGGTGTCGTCCAGCTGTTCGCCGCCGATGACGGTCAGGGCGATCGGAACCTCTTGGGCGCGCTCCTCGCGTCGGCGGGCCGTGACGACAAGGTCGCCGAGCTGGGCGACGCTGGGGGTCTGGGTCTGTGGCGCGCCGGCGGGGTCCTCCGCCTGGACCGCGGTGGCGCCGCAGCCGAGGACGAGCGCCAGCGCGCCGGTTCGCAGCAATCGTTGTTTGGTCATGACTATCCCCAGCCGTGCAGATTAACTGCAAGCTGATGGATGCATTGATCAGCGCCAAACGGGATTTCCTGTGGTCTGGCGTTAGATTTTCTACGCTGTGCCGATCAGGCCGTCACGAACGGCCACGGGCTGACCGACTTCGACCAGTCGTCCACCGCCGGCGCGCGATCGACCGGCGGGGCGGCCCGTTCGGCGCAGGGGTGGCGGTGGCACAGGCGGCAGGCGGGGCCGATCGGCGTCACCTCCGGCGCCGCCAGATCAAGGCCGCGGGCATGGATCAGGCGCCGCGCGTGCTTCAGCTCGCAGCCCAGGCCGATGGCCAGGTCGTGCCCCTCGGTAAAGGCGTCGCGGCCTTGGCGCTCGACGGTGCGGGCCAGGGTGAACCAGCGCTGGCCGTCGGGCGTCTCGATGATCTGGGTGACGATCCGGCCCGGGGTGCGGAAGGCCGAGTGCAGCCGCCAGCGCGGGCAGGCCCCGCCGAAGCGCGAAAAGGGGAAGGCGCCCGAGGCGAAGCGCTTGGAGATGTTGCCCGCCTGATCGACCCGCATCAGGAAGAAGGGCACGCCGCGCGCGGACGGGCGGGACAGGGTGGTCAGCCGGTGCGCCGCCTGTTCGAAGCTGACCCCGAAGCGCGCCTCCAGTCGGGCGATGTCGTAGCCGTTGGCCTCCGCCGCGGCGTGGAAGGCGGCGTAGGGCATCAGGATGGCGGCGGCCAGGGTGTTGGTCAGGGCGACCTTCAGCACCCGCCGTGTGGCCTCATCGGGCATGTCGGCGGACGCCGCCAGCGCGGTCAGTTCGGCGTCATGCTCGGCCAGGGCCAGCTGGAAGGCGACGGCGAAGGCGCGCGAGGAGGGCCCCAGGGTTTCGGACAGGTGCAGCCGCTTGCGGTGCGGGTCATAGCGGCGGGTCCACTCCACCATCACATCGTCGGGCAGGGTGCGCACGGTCAGGCCGTGGCGCGCCATCAGCCGGGCGCGGGCGCGGGTCTCGAAGGTCTCGCCGGGGCTGTCGGCCTCCAGCGCGGCGGCCAGCGCCTCACCCAGGGCGTCCAGGTCGGGAAAGTGGTTCTGGCGCGCCTGCACATAGTCGCGCACCCGGTCGGCGGGAGTCTCGTCGCCTCCACCGCCGCCGATGTCGGCCTCGGCCCGGTCGCGGGCGCGGCGGTCGCTGAAGGCGCGGTACAGGCGCAGCACGGCGTCGGCCACGGCGGGCTGGTCCTCGGCCAGCTGGACGATCTCGTGCCGGGGCACAGCCAGTCCGTTGAAGACCGGATCGGCGAAGGCCTCGGACAGGGTCGCCTCGGACGCCGGGCCGCCGGACTGGCCGAGCGCCCGCAGGTCCACGTCATAGGTCTCGGCCAGACGCAGCAGCAGCTGGGCCGAGACGGGGCGCTGGTTGCGTTCGATGTGGTTCAGATAGCTGGGCGAGACGCCCAGATCGCCGGCCATGGCCGTCTGGGTCAGGCCCAGATCCCGCCGCAGCCGCTTCAGGCGGCCGCCCAGGAACAGCTTGCGGTCGGCGGTGTCCATGACTGCACGATGTCACAAAATGACTTAACATCAAGTGTCATATTATGACTCAATGACGCGATATGTCCGGCTCAGTGTGTATCGTTTGTGACTGACGCGTGTTCCTCTGCCGGTGACCCGCCGCGTATCGACGGCCCACTGGACAGAGACCGACCATGACCACCTTCGCCGATCTGGTTCCTTCGCCCTCCGGCCGCTTCGACGGCATCGAACGCCCCTATACGCCGGAGGACGTCCTGCGCCTGCGCGGCTCGGTGCCGATCACCCATACGCTGGCCGAGCGCGGCGCCAACCGCCTGTGGGAGCTGCTGCACACCGAGCCCTTCATCAACGCCCTGGGCGCCGTTACCGGCAACCAGGCCATGCAAATGGTCCGCGCGGGGCTGAAGGCCATCTATCTGTCGGGCTGGCAGGTCGCCGCCGACGCCAACACCGCCGGGGCCATGTATCCGGACCAGTCGCTGTACCCGGCCAACGCCGCGCCCGAGCTGTGCCGCCGCATCAACCGTACCCTGCAGCGCGCCGACCAGATCGAACACGCCGAGGGCGGCGCCAAGCGCGACTGGTTCGTGCCCATCGTCGCCGACGCCGAAGCCGGTTTCGGCGGGCCGCTGAACAGCTTCGAGATCATGAAGGCCTTCATCGAGGCGGGCGCCGCCGGCGTCCACTTCGAGGACCAGCTGGCGTCAGAGAAGAAGTGCGGCCACCTGGGCGGCAAGGTCCTGATCCCGACCCAGGCGCATGAGCGCAACCTGGTCGCCGCCCGCCTGGCCGCCGACGTCATGGGCACGCCCACGATCACGGTCGCCCGCACCGACGCCGAGAGCGCCCAGCTGATCACCTCGGACATCGACGAGCGCGACCAGCCCTTCATCGACCGCGACAACCGCACCCCTGAGGGCTTCTTCCGCCTGAAGGAAGGGACCGGGCTGGACCACTGCATCGCGCGCGGCCTCAGCTACGCCAAGATCGCCGACGTGCTGTGGTGGGAGACCTCCCACCCCGATCTGGACGACGCCAAGCGGTTCGCCGAGGCGATCCAGAAGGAGCATCCGAACAAGCTGATGGCCTACAACTGCTCGCCCTCCTTCAACTGGAAGGCCAAGCTGGACGACGCCACCATCGCCAAGTTCCAGCGCGAGCTGGGGGCCATGGGCTACAAGTTCCAGTTCGTGACCCTGGCGGGCTTCCACAGCCTGAACAACGGCATGTTCGAGCTGGCGGACGGCTACCGCGACCGCGGCATGGCGGCCTATTCCGAGCTGCAGCAGCGCGAGTTCGCCAACGAGGCCCGCGGCTACACCGCCACCCGTCACCAGCGCGAGGTCGGCACCGGCTACTTCGACCAGGTGGCCACCGTCATCTCGAACGGCCAGTCGTCGACCACGGCGCTGAAGGACTCCACCGAAACCGCGCAGTTCGTCGCGGCCGAATAACCAGGAGAGACCCCATGGAACCGCTGAAAACCACCTCGGCCATCATCGACTTCTGCTTGGCCCCGCTGACCCTGGACACCCAGACCGAGGCCGAGCGCGAGGTCCGGCGCCGGCTGGAGCATGTGCTCAAGACCTTCCGGTCCAAGATCGCCCAGCCGGTCGCCGTCGATTTCTCGACGATGCCCTCGCAGGTGATCAACGAAGCCGCCCACGGCTACGAATAGCTCCGGGCGAAAGCGGTCGCCGCCGGATCAGGCGGCGATCGCGGCCTGGGCGGCGCGGGGCAGGGAGATGACCAGCTCCAGCAGTTCGCCGGCGTCAAAGGGCTTGGCCAGGTGCCGGTCCGCGCCGGCGCCTTCCGCCGAGGCGATATGCTCGGGCAGGGCGTTGGCGGTCAGCATGATCACCGGCGTGCGCGGCAGGCCCATCGCGGCCTCATGCAGGCGGATCTCGCGGGTCGCGGTCAGCCCGTCCATGACCGGCATCTGCATGTCCATCAGGATCAGGTCGTAGTCGCCGTCCCGCACCGCGTTCAGCGCCAGCGAGCCGTCTTCGACCGAGGTCAGGTCGATGTCGGCCTGGGCCAGGATCATCTCCACGACCTTGCGGTTCACCGGGTGGTCGTCGGCCAGCAGCACGCGCAGGCGGCGGTCGTCGCCGGCGGCCAGGGCCGAGCCGGAGGCCGCGACCATGGCGGGCGCTTCGGCCCTGTGCATCGGAATGGTCAGCATGAAGGATGAGCCGCCGCCGGGCTCGCTCTCGCAGTCCAGCTCGCCGCCCATCATCTCGGCCAGCTGACGCGAGATGGCCAGGCCCAGGCCCGAACCGCCGAACTTGCGGGTGATGGCGCCGTCGGCCTGTTCGAAGCGGCTGAACAGCCGGGTGCGGGTCTCGCTGTCGAAGCCGATGCCCGTGTCCTCGATCGAGAAGCGCAGGGTCGGCTGGCCGGCGCGCACGGGGCCGGGGGCGGCGGTCAGGCAGACGAAGCCCTCGCCGGTGAACTTGACCGAGTTGGAGACCAGGTTGGTCAGGATCTGCTTCAGGCGCACCACGTCGCCGGCGACCCAGCAATCGACCTCGGGGTCGATCTCGACAAAGAACTGCAGCCCCTTCTCGCGGGCCGAGGTCTCGTACAGCTGGGCGGCTTCGCGCACGGCGCGGCCCAGGTCGAAGGCTTCCTCGGACAGCTCCAGGCGGCCCGATTCGACGCGGGCCAGGTCGAGGATGTCGCTCAGCAGGACCTGCAGCGTCTGGCCCGAGGACTGGATCAGGTCCAGCATCTCGCGCTGCTGGGCCGACAGGTCGGTGTTGGCCAGCGCCTGGGCCACGCCGATGACGCCGTTCAGGGGCGTGCGGATCTCGTGGCTCATATTGGCCAGGAACTGGCTCTTGGCGCCGTTGGCCTGTTCGGCCGCGTCGCGGGCGTCCGACAGGGCGCGGGCGTCGCGCTTCAGCTCGGTGATGTCGGTGCAGATGGTGACGGTGCCGCCCGCCACGGTGCGGCGGTCGGAAACGCGCAGCCAGTTGTCGCCCGAGATGTGCTGCTCCATCGTCGTCGACAGGGCCGCGCGGGTGGCCATCCGCTCCGCGATCCACGCGTCCTCACGGCCCAGGGCGTTGGCGTAGAGGCCTTCGTCCAGACCGATCTGGACGATCTCGCGGAAGGTCATGCCCTTCTGCAGCGTCGTCGCCAGCCCGGGGTTCACCTCGGCGTAGCGGGTGTTCCACAGGACCAGACGGTCGTTGGCGTCATAGAAGGCCAGGCCGTCGGGCATGGCTTCGATGGCCTGGCGCAGTTGGCCCAGGGCGCTGGCCCGCGACAGCCACCACATCCAGACCGCGGCGCCGGCGATGGAGGCGATGCCCAGCACCATGGCGGCGATGACGCTGATCATGATCCCGCCGGACAGCGACCAGGCGGTGTTGTCGACCGCGAAGTGCGGCTCCAGGGTCATGGCGCTCATGGAGCCGAAATGCAGGATGACGACCGAGATCGCGCCGCAGGCGCCGGCGGCGAAGCGAAGCCAGGCGGGGCGTCCGTACAGGAAGGCGGCGCTGCCGGCGGCCAGGGCGATGGCGGCGGCGATGGAGGCGCCCACCAGGTCCGGGCTCCACAGGATCAGGCCGGGCAGTTGCATGGCGGCGACGCCGAGGAAGTGCATGGCGGCGACGCCCGAGATCGCCAGCGCGGCGCCGAGCGCGCGGTACACCGGGCCGGGCCGGTAGAGCGCGACCATGCAGGCCAGGCCGATGCTGGCGAAAGCCATGAAGAACGAGCTGATGGTGGACCAGACGGCGTAGCGGACCTCGCCGCCCGCGTCATAGCCCTGCATCGCCAGGAAGTGGGTCGAGAAGACCGCCAGACCGCCGGTGAAGGCCGCCAGCAGGGCGGTGTTGCGGCGGCGCGGGCCGACCGCTTCGCGGGCGCGGCCCAGCAGCTGGTACGCCGTGCCCACGCCGAAGACGCAGATCAGACCGGCGGCCAGCGTCCAGCGCCAGTCGTGCTGGAAGGCGATGCAGTAGAGTATGCGGTCCAAGGCGGCCCCTTTCGGTCGGGGACTATCCTGGAAAGGGGTGAAGAAAGCGTGGGCATATGTACGGTGAACGACCGTCAGGCCGGGGCGGACACCGTCATTTCGAAGGCCTGGCCCATAACCTTTACCGGATTGACCTGACGGTCGCCGCGGCGGATCTCGAAATGCAGGTGGGGGCCGGTCGAGCGGCCGGTCGAGCCGACCAGGCCGATGCGCTGGCCCGGAGCGACCACGTCGCCGCTGGCGACGTCGATCCGGCTCAGGTGGCCGTAAAGGCTGCTCATGCCGTTGGGATGCCGGACCTCGATGAAGCGGCCGTAGCCGTCGGCGTCATAGCCGGTGCGCAGGACGCGGCCCTCGGCGGCGACGCTGACGCTGGTGCCGGTCGGGGCGGCGATGTCGACGCCCTCGTGACGGCGGGCCTGCTGGCCGGGAAGGCGACGCATGCCGAAGTCCGAGTTGACGGCGAAGCCGCGCAGGGGCTCGCCGAAGGCGATGACGCGGGTGACGGGTCCCGCCGGAGACGCCACGGCGGTGACCGGGGGAAGCTCGGGCACGGCGAAGGCCTCGTCCGACGCGGGCGTCGGGGTCAGCGGCGCGGCGGCCATGGCGAGGACGGCCACGGCGCCGAGGGCGGCGGCCTGACCGGAATGGAGAAGGAACGACCGGGCGGTCGGCAACAGGCGTCGCATGGGCGGCGTCGGCTCCGTCTTCGGCTCGGATGAGCGGGGAGAAGCGGGCGCAGCGGGCGCGCCATCTCCGCGGCGCGACCGGGCGTCTGCGCCTCGGGAAGACGGACAGATAGGCAGGGGGGCGGGCGACTTTGGGGCGCCGGGGGGCGGCAGGTCGTCGCAGGCGTGCAACGAAAAGGGCGCGCAGCCTTCGCCGCGCGCCCTTCTGTCGGTCCGTGGACGGCCTACTGCAGCGAGATGCGGTAGGTCAGCGCGCCCACATGGCTGTCGGCGTGGTCGCCGAAGCGGCCGCGGTAGCCGAAGGTCAGCTTGCCCGGGCCCATGTCGGCCTCGACGCCGGCCGAGGCCAGCATCGAGCCGCCGAACGGATCCTCGACCTCACGCTCCAGGATCTGGGCGGGGTTGCCCAGGATGCCGACGCGGACGCCGTCGCTGCTGTCGCCGAACGAGTCGCGGTAGCCGCCCTCGATGTAGAAGCCCAGGCCCTCGCCGCCGCCTTCGGCGCGCAGCGAGATCTCGGCCGCGGCGGCCTGGACCGTGCGGTCCTGATAGGCGTACTGGGCCGCGACGCCCTCTTCGCTATAGGCGTTCACGTCGGTCGAACCCCAGCTGACGGCCGCGCGGGGCGACAGGGCGATGCCGCCCATGTCGAACCACAGGCCGCCCTGGACGCGGGCGCCGACGCTGCCGCCGTTGGTCTCGCCCGTGTGGACGATGGGGGCCAGCGAGGTCTGGCGGGTGATGTCGTCGTAGTTGTCGATCGACCCGCCCGCGGCGGCGCCGAGGAACATGTTGCCCGACCGCCAGCCGGCCCAGGCGTCGAAGGCGTAGGTCTCGACGTCGAAGCCCATGGCGCCGGCTTCGACGTCGGCGGTCCGGAAGGTTCCGGCGATGCCGAAGCGGAGGCTTTCGGAGGCCACGTGATCGATGGCGACGCGGCCGCCCCAGCCGGTGGCCTTGGACGAGGCCACGGAGCCGCGAGCGTCGCTCTCGACGCTGTCGGCGACGACGCCGAAGGACATGTGGGTGCCCGGTTCCCACGCGCTGCGGCCGGCGAAGGCCTCGGTGGACAGGTCCAGCAAATCCTCGCGCTGGCGGAAGGCGGTTTCGGCCTGCACGGCGGCCTGGGAGCCCAGATCACCGTAGTACAGGTAGTCATTGGCCAGGCGGGCGATCAGGCGATGGCCGGCGGCCGTGGGGTGGACGCCGTCCCAGTACAGGTAGCCGTCCGGGTTGGCGCAGACCGTCACGCCGTTGAGGCAGCTGTTGGTGGCGTTCGTCAGGCCGAAGCGGCCCGGGTTGGCGGCCAGCGGATCGCTGATCTTGTACAGGTCCATCAGGATGATGTTGGTGTTCGGCTGCGCGGCCGCGGTCACCATCAGGCGGCTCAGCAGGGCGCTGTTGAACGTGGTCCCCGAATAGTCGGCCAGGGCCGCGCCGCTGGGCCCGGTGGCCGAGAACTGCGGCGTGATGCCGAGGCGCGGCAGGTTGGTGACCAGGATGGTTCCGGCGCCGGCGGTGGCGATGCTGTTGACGATGAAGTTGATGTCGGTGGCGGCCGAGGTGGCGACCGACTGCATGACGCTCTGGGCCGTGGAGGGGCTGGCCGCGGCGCCGGGGAAGGCCTGGAAGATGTTGTTGGCGCCGCCCAGGACGCTGACCAGGTCATTGCGTCCGAAGGTGCCGCCGGCGCCGGTGTAGGCCAGCAGCTGGTTGCGCATGCCGGGGGGCGAGGCGGCCGAGTCGGTGCGGGCCCCGCCGAAGGCGTAGTTGACGCTGCCGGTCACCGGCGCGCCGGCGGTGAAGCGCCCGGCGTTGAAGCCCAGCAGCTCGGTGAAGACCGGCCCGTTCGAGAAGCGGCCCTGGAAATAGGGCGGGGACAGCGGCTGCGTGCCGCCGCTGACGGCGTACAGGTTGCCGTTGTCGCTCAGGCTGTCGCCGAAGACGACGAGGCGGTTGTAGGTCTGGGCGCTGGCCGCCGAGGCCGCGCCCATGGCGGCGACCGCCAACGCGGCGACGGCCGCGCTACGCAGGAAACGAGACATTGGTTTTCCTCCCTCGGCCGTCAGGGTGCGACCGTTGACCGCACTCTGCGCCCGTTTTCCGGGTACGCAAGATGCCGCTGGGGAAGCTTTCAGTAGAGCATGCGGAAGCGCAGCGTCCCGGCCACACCCCGCAGGGTTTGCACCGCGTCCGGATCATAGTCGCGGTCCACGTCGGTGATGACGTAGCCGGTGCGTTCGTCCGTCTTCAGATGTTGTCCCAGGATGTTCAGACCGGCCTCGGCCACGGCGCGGTTCAGCTCGGCCAGGACGCCGGGCTGGTTGCGGTGGATGTGCAGGATGCGGTGGGCGCCCGAGACCTCGGCCAGCTGCACGTTCGGCAGGTTGACGCAGAAGGTGGTGTCGCCCCGGTTGAGATAGGCCAGCAGGCGTTCGGCGGCGAATTCGCCGATGGCCTCCTGGGCCTCCTCGGTGGAGCCGCCGATGTGGGGCGTCAGGATGACGTTCTTCAGACCGCGCAGGGGGCTGTCGAAAGGGTCGGCGTTGGTGGCCGGCTCTTCGGGGAAGACATCCACCGCCGCGCCGCCGACGCGGCCCGAGCCGAGCGCCTGGGCCAGGGCCCCGACATCGACGATGTGGCCGCGCGAGAGGTTCAGCAGCAGGGCGCCGGGCTTCATCTTCGCGAACTGGGCCGCGCCCATGACGTCGGCGTTGTCGGCGCGTCCGTCGACATGAAGGCTGACCACGTCGCTTTCGGCCAGCAGGGCGTCCAGCGAGGGCATGCGCCGGGCGTTGCCCAGCGCCAGCCGCTCGGTCAGGTCGTGGAAGATGACCCGCATGCCCAGCCCCTCGGCCAGCACCGACAGCTGGCTGCCGATGGCGCCGTAGCCGACGATGCCCAGGGTCTTGCCGCGCAGCTCTCGCGAGCCGGTGGCGGACTTGTTCCATTCGCCCCGGTGCATGGCGGCGGACTTGTCCGGCACGTCGCGCATCAGGGTGATCATGACGCCGACGGCCAGCTCCACGACCGAGCGGGTGTTGGAGTAGGGGGCGTTGAACACCGCCACCCCGTGGTCAGAGGCGGCGGCCAGGTCGATCTGGTTGGTGCCGATGCAGAAGGCGGCGACGGCCATCAGCCGGTCGGCGGCGGCCAGGACCCGCTCCGTGACCTGGGTCTTGGAGCGGATGCCCAGGACGTGGACGCCCTTGATGCGCGCGATGAGTTCATCCTCGCCCAGCGCGCCCTTGACCGTCTCGACGGTGTAGCCGGCGTCCTCCAGCCGCGCGACGGCCGCGGGGTGGATCGTCTCGAGCAGGAGGATGCGCATGCGGCTGCGCGGATAGGACCAGCGGCCGGTCAGGCCTTCGGCGTGCAGCAGCTCGTCCATCGAGGCGACCTCGGCGTCGGCGGCGGCCACGACGGTCGGGCGGCGGACGATCTCGGTATAGGCGTAGAAGCGGTCGGCGGCCCCGGCGTGCTTGACCTCTGCGTCGGTCCAGCCGTCGCCGACCATGACCACAGGGGCGGACAGGCCCAGCGCCTTGATAACCTGCGGCTTTCCACCGGCATGGGACAGGGGGTTGGCGTCGTCGACGCCGGTGACGCGCCCGTCGGCGTCATAGGTCAGGTCGTTGCACAGCACCCGTTCCGGCGCGACGCCCAGCCGCTCGGCGATGGGGGCGATGATCTCGCGGAAGCCGCCCGACAGGATGATGATGTGATCGGCCGCGCCCCGGAAGAATGCCAGGTTCTTGCGCACCGACGGCGTGCCCTCGTCGAGGATGCGGTCAGCCAGGGCCTGCACATGGGCGCGGGTCAGGGGCAGCAGGGCCAGGCGGCGACGCAGGGCCTCGCCGAAGGGCAGTTCCCCCGCCATGGCCTGATCGGTGAGGCGGGCGATCTCGGCGCGGACGGTGGCGGCGTCGGGCGAGCCCTCGAGCGCGATGTCGGCCAGGACCTCAAGCGTCTCCACGCGCACGAGGGTCGAATCGAAGTCGAAGACATAGGTCGCGTCAGCCATGCCGTGACCTTGGCTCACCTTCGCAGTTGCAGCAACGGGGGACAGTGCGCGCGCGAAGGGCGCACATCGGTTGATGCGCGCACCGGGGGCGACGATAGGCATCAAAATGACGGTTCAGACCCCGCTTCACCGTCGTCGTCGCCCTTCGCGGACGGTGCGATGGCGGTCAGGATCGGGCGGGACGGCGGGCGCGGCCGTGCCGCGAACTTTTTCGGGCGCGTCAGAAAAAAGCGGGTGCGAAGAGTGCGGATGAGCGTGCGCCCGCCCTGCCTCGATGCGGGCGGCGAAGCGCAGGGCGCGCAGGCATTTCTGGACGAGGCGGTGGAACAGGCGGGCGTGGCGGGTGCGGCCCTGAAGACGGGCGGCGGCCCGTTCGGCCAGGGCGAAGCGACAGATCGCCCCAATGTCGGGAGGGCCATCCCTGGGGATGAGAAGATCGCGGTCCATGTCCGACAGGATCGCATGCCGATGCGTCAGGATCGGACGTAGGGGGCGGCTGCCGTTACGGTAGCGGCCAGCCGGCCCTGACGGCGGCTGGGAAGTGATTAGTGGTTAGTGATTAGTGGTTCGATGCCGCCACGGGCGGGTGTCATCCTGATGCAGGCCGTTCGGCGGCCACCCACTAATCACTAACCACTAATCACCGGCTGGGCTCCGGCCCAACCGCTTGTAGCGCCGGCCTAGAACCGGCCGATGTTGCGCAGGCGGCTGTCGGGGCGGCGCGCGTCCAGGGCCGCGGCGCCGATGGCGGCGGCGATGGTGGCCAGGGCGATCAGGGCGCCGCCCTCCCTGGCGTGGGTCTTGGCGTAGTCGCCGGCGTCCTCGGCGTAGCGGCGGGCGGTGCGGCCGTGCTTCTTCAGCGCCTTGCGCGAGGATTTCTGCGTCTGCTTCAGCCAGCGCCCGCCGCGGTCGCGGGCGTCGTCGGTGAGGTCATGGGCGCGGTCGCCGGCCTCGGCCACGCCGCGGCGCACGCTTTCGGCCAGATCCTCGAACCGGCCGCGCAGACCGTCGGCGTCGACCCAGCCGCGCGGATTGAGGCGGCCGCGCAGGTTTTCATACCGCGTCGGGCCGGTGCGCTGGTTCAGCAGGAGGGTGGCGAGGCCGACGCCGGCCAGCACCGCCAGGACGCCGGCGGCGATGCCGGGATGTTTGCGGACTTCGGCGAGGGCGGAGAACTGGCGAACCATCGGATAGTGAACCTCTTCATCGAGGCCGTCTTCGGTCGGGTCGTAGAGCCCGTCGTCGTCCGGCGCATAGGCGGAACCCTTGTCCCGCATCAATGACGGAGCGAACCGGGCGAGAAGAGGTTCCGCGACACCGGGCAAGGCGTTGTAAAGACTGGCGATCAGACGCCCGCCGCCGCCCACGGTGATCTCGCGGATCGGGTGGACGGCGCAGTATAGCACCGTGTCGGCGGCGACGTGGGTCGCATAGACCGGCTGGGGATTGTGCACGGCGTAGCCGGTCAGGTTTCGCGCATGCCGGCTGTAGGGCGTGTCCAGCGCCGCCGGCTTGACCAGCGACAGGCTGATCGGGGCCTGGTCGCGCATGATCTCCATGCGCAGGGCGTTGGTGAAGCCTTTCACCGCGTGCTTGGACGCCGAATAGACGCCCTGCACCGGCATGGGGGCGTCCGACAGGATGGAGCCGACATTGATGATGGCCCCGCCCCAGGGCCGCGTGCGCAGCCGTTCGGCGGCGACGAGGGAGCCGTTGACCACGCCCCAGTAGTTGGTCTCGAACAGCCGCCGCTGGTCCTCCAGGGTGGTCTCGCGGATCGGGCCGAAAATGGAGACGCCCGCGTTGTTCACCCAGGTGTCGAAACCGCCGAACAGGCGCTGGCACTTGTCCGCGGCCTCCGACAGGGCGTCGAAGTCGGCCACGTCGGCGATGGCCCAGGCGGCGCGGGCGCCGGTGGCCTGAAGCTCTTCGCACAGGGCGCGCAGGTCCTTTTCGCCGCGCGCGATCAGGAAGACGTTAGCCCCCGCCTTCGCCGCTCGCCGCGCCACCGCCAGCCCGATTCCCGAGGTGGCGCCGGTGATGACGATCGCCTGCTTGTTCAAGGGCTTGAGGTGCGCTTTGGTCATGAAACCGCCGGCTGAGGTTGAGCATGGACTATACCGCCTGACGCCGGGGAGGGGAGGGGGCCTTATCATCGCCCTTCAGGCCCCCTATCTAGCCGCCTTCGCATTTATGACCGAGGACCGCCCGTGACCGATCACGCGCACACCCATTCGACGCCTTCCGACGACCTGGCGGCCGCCTTCCAGATCGAGGGCTGGCCCGTGCGCGGCCGTCTGGTGCGGCTGGGCGAGACGATCGACGCCATCCTGTCGGCGCACGCCTATCCGGAGCCCGTCGCGGCGCTGCTGGGCGAAGCCTGCGCGCTGGCGGCCCTGATCGGCTCCAGCCTGAAGTTCGAGGGCCGCCTGATCGTGCAGGCGCAGGGCAATGGGCCGGTTCGCTATGTCGTGGCCGACTACGGCACCGACGGACACCTGCGCGGCTATTGCCGGTTCGACGCCGACGAGGTCGCGGCCGCGTCGCAAGGCTTCGCCCGCCCCGGCGCCCGGACGCTGCTGGGCGAAGGCGTCTTCGTCATGACGCTGGACCGCGGGCCGGACTTCGAGCGCACCCAGGGCATCACCCCGATCGAGGGCGAGAGCCTGTCGCTGGCCGCCGAACACTATTTCCAGCAGTCGGAGCAGATCCCGACCAAGGTGCGTCTGGCCGTCGGCTCGGTGGAGACCGCCGAAGGCTCGCAATGGCGCGCCGGCGGGGCGCTGATCCAGCTGATCGCGGCGGACGACGCGCGCGGGTCGACCGAGGAGGTGTGGGACCGCTCGCGCGCCCTGTTCCAGACCCTGGCCGACGACGAACTGATCGATCCGACCATCACGCCGGAGACCCTGCTGTTCCGCCTGTTCCACGAGGACGGCGTGCGGCTGGAGGACGCCCGCGCGCTGTCGGCGCAGTGCCGCTGCTCGAAGGACCGGATCGGCGCCGTGCTGGCCTCGTTCAGCCCGCAGGAGCGGGCCGACATGGTCGAGGACGACGGCAGGATCCGCGTGACGTGCGAATACTGCGCGACGGTCTACGAGCTGGCGCCGGAAGAGATCGCGGCGGCAGACTGAGCCGCCGGCGGCGAGGCGGTGGTCGGACCCACCGCCAGCACGCCGTCATAGGCCCCGTCCTCGACCGGGCCGAGGATGATCCCCCGCGCGTCGGCGGCGGCGTCGTGTCGGCCCCGGCTGGTCTGGACGCCGCAGGTCGGCTGACAGCTCCAGCTCTCGCCGCCCTGTTGGGCGGTGTGCAGGGTGAAGGTGTCGGAGGCGTGCAGGTGGCCGGCGGCGGGCACGCCGATGTTGGGGAAGCGGGCGTAGCCCTTCTTGCGGGCGTGCAGATCGCCGACGAAGACCACGACCCGGGCGTCAGGACGGGCCACGAGGGCGCGGCTCATGCCATAGGCCATCTCCAGTTCCCACCACGCCTGATCGCGGCCCGTGATTCTTGAGTCCACCGCCATGAAGGGATGGATCGCCACGTCGTATCCGGCGGCCTTCAGCCGCCAGAATCCCACCATCATGTCCAGCATGGCCACGCTGTTGCGGCCGTCGGTGCTGCGGGGGTTGCCGAAGTCGCCGTACAGGAAGGTCTCGCGCGCGGCCTCTTCGGTCGGCGCCGCCAGCGCGTTCCTGAACAGGGACCGCTCGGTCTCGGGCATCTCCAGCGCGACGGTCACGGGGCCCTGTTTCGCGGCCTCGCAGACGATGCCGAGGAAGGCCGCCGGTATCTCCGCCGTGCCGTGCCAGTCGCCGACGACGAGGATGCGTTCGGGGCGGGCCAGGAGCGCCGCCGTATTGGCGGGCGCGGCGCAGGCGGGCTGGGCCGACAGCAGGGCGGCGGCGAGCAGTTCAAGCATAGGGGGTCCTCGGTTATCCGAAACGGGTCAGGGGCGGGAGACCGGCGGGGAGGCGGTGGTCGGACCCAAGGCGAGGTAGCCGTCGAACGTCCCGTCGGCCTTGGGTTGGATGATGACGCCGCGTCGGTCGGCGGGATCGACGGCGGCGACGGGCCGAGGGCCGCAGTCGTCGACGCAGTTCCAGGCCTGGCCGCCCTGCTGGGCCACGAAGAGCGACAGTGTTTCCTCGGGCCGGAAATGGGCCAGGGCGGGCAGGCCTATGCGCGAGCCCTCCCGGCGCGCCTTCTCCGCGTGGACCGAGCCGACGAAGATCATCATGCGGCGTTCGGGCTCCGCCCGAGCGGCCGTAGACCAAAGGTGGGCGCGATCCAGCTCGGCGTGGGACTGGGTGAAGCCGGCGACGCGGGGGCTGTCCGGAACGCCGGCCAGCAGGCGCAGGTCGCCGCCGGCCTGATGCAGGACGCGGAAACGCTGGAGCATGGCCAGCATGGCCTCGCTGCCGCGCCCGTCGTGGTGGCGGAAGGGGCCGTATTCATAGGCCAGCAGCAGGCGGCGGGCGGCGGCCCCGTCCGGCTCTGACATGAAGGCGTCGAACACCGGCTGCATCTGGACCGGATACTCCAGGGCGACGGTGACGGGTCCCCGCGTCAGGGCCTCGCAGACCAGGTCGGCGAAGGCCGCGGGCGCCTCGGTGGTGCCGTGCAGCTCTCCGACCGCCACGAACCGCAGGTCGTCGCGCCACAGGGCCTCGGAGCCCGCGATCGGCGCGCAGGCGGGCTGGGCCGACAGCAGGGCGGCGGCGAGCAGTTCGAGCATGGAAACCCCCGGTTACACGCACCCCCGACCGGCGCGTGTCCCGACGCTCGTCATTCAATAAGGCGAGGCTGTGGCCCGAGGGTTCAGACCAGCAGGGAAATGCTGTTGGCGAAATTGTGCAGGAGCACGGGGAGCAGCAGGCTGCCCGTCTTCTCGCGCAGCCAGACCAGCAGCAGGGCCGGGCCTCCGGTCAGGGCCATGGTCAGGGCGTCGAAGGTGAAGCCGCCCTCGCTGTAGCCCAGGGCGTGGGCCAGGCCGAAGGCGACGGAGGAGATCAGCGCGCCCCAGCCCATGGGGGCGCCGAGGATGCTCAGCGGGCGGGCGAAGGCCTCGTTCAGCATCAGCAGCAGGACGCCGCGATAGAAGAGCTCCTCGTCCAGGCCGGGCATGGTCAGCTGGAAGGCGAGGGTGTCGGCGTCGGTCCCCTGACCGGGGAAATACAGGGCCAGGCCGAGGAAGACGGCGACCAGCGCCGCCGACAGGACCAGGGCGCCGGGCAGGCCCTTGCGGTCCTGCCGCAGCGTCAGGCCGACCCGGCGCGCGCCGAGGGCCAGGGCGACGGCCAGCGACAGGGCCAGCGCCATCGCCTTGCCCTCCCAGTTCCAGTCGGAGGGCCAGAAATGCAGCGGGATATGGCCGTAGCCGCGCGTCAGCAGGGCGTCATAGGCGGCCATCAGCAGCAGGGCGGCGCCGAACCAGCCCCACTTCACCTTGCCGCGCAGGAACAGGGCCGCGACCAGCCCCAGGGCCGCCGTCGCGCCGATCCATCCCGCCAACGCCATGATCGCATCCGGCATCCCGCCCTCCATTCCTGTCCCGACAGGAGGCCGCGACGCCGCGCCATGGATGCAGGCGAGGCGGTGAAATCGCGATCAGCCGCCGATCAGGACCGGGCCTGGGCGCCCCTTTCCTCGGACGCCGCCTCGGAGACGGTGCGGCGCTGCATGCGGAAGTCGCCGGACCAGCTGCCGGGAATGGTCCAGCGGCCGGAGACCGCGTCTCCATCGGGCGATATCTCGCCGTCGTAGAGGATCACGTGATCGCGGTCGCGGCCGTCCGGCGTCTTGGTGAAGGTCAGGCGCAGACCGTCGTGGCGCCCCTCCAGCACGGCCCGGACATCCGCCCCGTCGGCGAACAGCAGGTCGGGCTCGATCGTCTTGCCGATGACCGTCCCGGCCTTGTCCGTCAGCTCGGCCGTGAAGGGCGTCGCGGGCATGTTGTCGTTGGCGTTCCAGGCTGGATCGTGGGGGTAGAAATAGACCCCCGTCCACCGGCCCGTCAGATCGACCGTCCCGGCCATCAGTAGGCCAGGGCGATGCCGTCCTTGCGCATCTCCGTGGCCGCCCCGTAGGTCCAGCGTCCGCCGGGGTTCTGCTGCATGACCACGTTCTGATAACCGCCGAAGCCGCCGTTGGGACCGCGCAGGACCCAGCCCATGGCCTCCAGCTGGGCCTTGGACGCCGCCGGGACGCCGGTCTCCAGATACAGCAGGCCGACGCCCTCGGCCGGTTCGCCGGTCGGTTCGGACGAGCCCTCGTGCTGCCAGCGCGGGGCGTCGCCCGCCTCCTGCGGATCGAGGCCGTAGTCGACCATGTTGATGATGATCTGGGCCTGGCCCTGGGGCTGCATGCCGCCGCCCATGACGCCCATGGCCATCCAGGGCTTGCCGTCCTTGACCGCGAAGCCGGGGATGATGGTGTGGAAGGGCCGCTTGCCCGGGGCGTAGACGTTGGGGTGGCCGTCGGTCAGGGCGAACAGCTCGCCCCGGTCCTGGAACATGAAGCCCAGGGTGTTTCCGGCGCCGTCGTCGGACACCAGGCCCGAGCCCATGCCGCGGTAGTTGGACTGGATCCAGCTGACCATCATGCCGTCCTTGTCGGCGACGCTGAAATAGGTGGTGTCGCCCTGGGTCGGGGCGTCGCCGGGGAAGACGCGGTCCATGACCCGGTCGGGCCGGATCAGGGCGGCGCGCTGGCGGGCGTAGTCCTTGGAGTTCAGCCATTCGACCGGGGTGCGGCTGAAGCGGTCGTCGGCGAACCATTTGGCCCGGTCCTCGAAGGCCAGGCGCTTGGCCTCGGCCTGGTGGTGGATCGAGGCGGCGGACTGGAAGCCCATGCTCCTGAGGTCGAACTGCTCGCAGACGTTGAGGATCTGGTTGGTCGACAGGCCCTGGGTGTTGGGGCCCAGGCCGTAGACCTGGACGCCGCGATAGTCGGTGCGGATCGGCTCGACCCATTCGGTGCGGTGGGCGGCCAGGTCGGCGCGGGCCATCCAGCCGCCGATGCGGCGGAAATAGGCGGCGATCGCATCGGCGATGGGACCGTCATAGAAGGCGTCGCGGCCGTGCTCGGCGATCAGGCGCAGGGTGCGGCCCAGGTCCGGGTTGGCGAACATCTGGCCGACCTTGGGGGTCTCGCCGCCGGGGGCGTAGACCTTCTTGCGGTTGTCGTTTTCCTCGATGATCGACGCCGAGCGGTCGAAGCCGGCCATGTTGCGCTCGAGGTAGTAGGCGATGACCTGCGGCATCGGCACGCCCTCCTCGCACAGCTCGGCGACAGGCAGCAGGACGTCCTTCCACGGCAGCTTGCCGTAGCGCTGGTGGGCGCTCCACCAGGCGTCGACCGTGCCGGGCACATTGACCGTGACCGCACCGTACGAGGGCAGGTGGCCGTCGGCCTTGGCCTTGGACCGCGCGGTCTCCAGCGACAGGCCGCGGGGGCTGTTCCCGGAGCCGTTGAAGCCGACGACCTTGCGCTGGGCCGGGTCCCACAACATGCAGAAGGCGTCGCCGCCGATGCCGTTGGCGACGGGCTCCAGGAAGCCCAGCGCCGCATTGATGGCGATGGCCGCATCGATGGCCGAGCCGCCTCTACGAAGCGTGTCGATGCCGATCAGGGTGGCGCGCGGATGGGCCGTGGCGGCGGCGCCGTTGGCTCCCCAGACGGTCGAGCGGCCGACGAATTTCGGCCCCGTGATCCGGTCGCCCATGCCGATGCCGGCATAGGGGTCGGGGCGCGGCGTGGGCCGGGGCGGGGCGGCCTGCGGCTGCGGCTGCGGCGTCTGCGCGTGAGCGATCCCGCTCCCCGCCAGCAACGCCCCGGCGGGCAGGGAGGACAGGAAGGTGCGGCGACGCATCGGCAGACTCCACGAAATGTGCGGGGGACCCTAGCCGGTCTAACGCGACTGTGAAGCCTGTCCGTCGGTGGCGCGCGTCCGCTAGCGCGCGGGGGCGGGCGGCGCGACGGAGTTCCACATGTCGTTGGCGATGCGCCAGACGCCGTCGTCGTCCAGCACCCAGGTGATCAGGTATTTGCCGCCGAAGGAGCGGGGCGCGCCAGCCGGCCCGCTGGCGCCCTCGTAGAGGCCCCAGTCATAGGCATGGCGGCCGTCGACCACGAGGCGTTCGGGCGTGGCCCGGTGGTAGGTGACATCCACGCCCTCCGGAAGGGTCCAGTAGGCGCGCAGGGCCTCGCGACCCCGGATGAAGTCCCTCCCGGACGGCGCGCCCATGGCGTCGGCGGCGTAGATGCCGATGAGGGTGTCGAAATCCTCGTTCACATAGGCCTGGGAGAAGCGCGCGCTCTGCAGCCGGATCGCCGCCTCGGCCTCGGCGGCGGACTGGGCGGACGCCGCGGCGGGGAAGGCCAGGAGCATCCCGGCGGCCAGGGTCGAGACGACGGTGCGACGGCGCATGGGTGTGCTTCCCTAGAACTGAGGGAAGGACCCTAGCCGGATCGAGGGGAGAAGGAAGCCTGTCCGTCGGCGCACTGACCGGTCCCGGTTTTGAAGTCCGGGCGAATGGGCTCAGAAGGGAGGTTCGCCTTCCCGCTCGCCGGATTTCGCCATGTCCGATCCTCATGACTACAGCCGCAGCTTCGGCGGCGCGGCCCTGGGCGCCCGCCTGCGCCGGGCGTCGGAGCGGCTGGACCGCGACGGGACCCGTGTCTATGCGGCCCAGGACATCCGGTTCGAACAGCGCTGGTACGGCATCCTTCGTCAGCTGGTCGAGCATGGCCGCCCCATGGCGGTGGGCGAGATCGCCGCGATCCTTCGCATCACCCACGTCTCGGTCAGCGAAGCCAGCCGGTCCATGGAGAAGGCCGGGTTCATCGCCTCGTCGCCCTCCGCCGAGGACGGCCGCCGCCGGCTGCTGCAGCTGACCGAGAGCGGGCAGGCCCTGGCGACCCGGCTCACCCCGCTGTGGGAGGCCTTCAACGCCGCCGCGCAGGAACTGAACGACGAGGCCGGGGACCTGGTTCGTCTGCTGGACCGCCTGGACGACGCGCTGGAGCGGCGGTCGATGTTCGACCGGATCATGGCCCGGGTGTCGGGGGACGCGTCCGCCGATTGACATATAGGTAGGTGCCTACATATTCTCCGGATAAAGCTGGAGACCGCGAGCCCATGACCGCCAATCGCCGCATCTTCCTGGGCGCCGTCGCCGCCTCCACCCTGACGGCCTGCGCCGCCGGTCCCGGCGCCTCCGCCGGTCGAGGGGCGCGCGAACCGGTCCTGATCAACGGCAATCTGGTCCTGCCGATCGATCCGGAGACGCCCCTCGACCAGGAGGCGCGCGACCTGATCCGGGCTTCGGGCCTGACGGCGGCCAAGCTGACCATCGGCGGCTCCGGCAACCAGTCCCGAGCCGAGACGACGCAGTCCATCGCCGACATCGACAAGGCCGTGGCCCTGAACCCCGACGTCTATCTGAAGGTCCTGGGGACGGCCGATCTGGCGCGCGCCAGGGCGACGGGCCGGCTGGGCGTCATCTATTCGTTCGAGGCCGGCGAGATGCTGGAGGGCGACGTCGATGCGATCGACCCGTTCCGCGCCGCCGGGGTTCTGGTGATGGGGCTCAGCTACAATCGCACGACGCCTTTCGCCTCTGGCACGATGTCGTCGCCGTCCACCGGCCTGACCGCGCTGGGACGGCAGGCCGTCGAACGCATGAACGCCCGGGGCGTGACGGTCGACGTCAGCCACAGCGATGAGATGTCCAGCCTCGGCGCCGTGGCGGCCTCGCGCAAGCCGGTGTTGATCACCCACGCGGGCTGCGACGCCGTCCACGCCCACCCCCGCAACAAGACCGACCGCCTGATCCGCGCCCTGGCCGACCGAGGCGGCGTGATGGGGATCTATGAACTCAGCTATCTGACCACGGCTCCGGCCCAGCCCTCGCTGGAGGTCTATTTCGCCCACCTGATCCACGCGCTGAACATCGGTGGGGAAGACCACGTCGGCATCGGCAGCGACGCCCTGTTGTGGCCCTTCGACACCTCGCCCGAGAGCATGGCGGAGTGGAACGCGAGCCTGGAGCAGCGCAAGGCCGCGGGCGTCGCCGCGCCGGGCGAGGGGCCGCCGCCCTTCGTCGAGGGGCTGAACCGGGCGGATCGCTTCACGGTGATCGCGGACGAGCTGCGGCGACGCGGTTACGGCGCGCGGGTGGTCGACAAGATCCTGGGCGGCAATTTCCAGCGCGTCTTCGCGGATACGTGGACGGGGTGAGCCCGGCGGCCGGAAATGGCCACGATGGTGACGCGGTTGTAACGGGCGCGGCGTCGAACGGCCACGCTAGGCTCCCCTCCAGTTTGGGAGAGTGAGATGCGTAACCGGATCGCCTTGACGTGCCTGCTGGCCGCCCTGTCCGCCGGCGGGGCGCCCGCCTTCGCGGCGGCGGCTCCGTCGGCTCTGGTCCGGCAGGCGGAGGAGACCGCGCCGGGCGCGCGGATCACGGTGACGCGCGACGGCGACCGATGGACCGCCGACTATGTGCTGTCGCAGGACGCGCCGGTCTGGGCCTTCTATCGCTCGACGGTGACGAACGGGACGCGTGAACCGTGGCGGCCGCGGGACTGGCGGGTGGTCACGGCCGGCGTAGTGCTGGAGCGGGTCGGCGACCTTGACGTGCTGAGGACCGTGGACGGCGGACCCGTGCCCCGCGAGGTGAGCCTGAGGCTGACGCCGCGCGGCGAGAACCTGGAAGCCGACTATCCGGTGCTGATGTTCACCGATGGGTCGGTGGCCATGCCGACCGGGGCGTTCGATGTATTTCCTTTGCCGTCGCTGGAGGCGGTCCAGCTTTCCGATGATGAGCGCGGCGCCTACAGGCGCTCGGTGGGCAATGCATGGATCATCTGGCGGGACGCGGCGGGGCCGGTGCTGCATCACGGCCGCCGGCAGGCGCAGGCCGAGGGCGATGACGGCCGCACCTATGTGTTGTTCGGCCAGACCGAGGTGAAGGCGGCGGAGCGGCTGGTGACGGTCGTGGATCCCGAGCTGCCCTCCTGGATCGCGGACTCCATCGAAGGCTTCGCGCCGCGCGTCGCCGACTATTACGCCACGCGCCTGGGGGCGGGGCAGACGGATCGGCCGACCATCATGGCCACCTGGTATGGGCCGACCGCCGGCACGACCAACTACGGCGGCAGCGTTTTGCCGGGCCTGATCGTCATGACCTTCGAAGGCAAGGAGCTGCTGGCCTCCAGCGACGCGGTGCTGGCCGAGAACCGCTGGTTCATCGGCCACGAGAGCGCGCATTTCTGGCTGGGCCAGACGGTGCGGGCCGAGCGGGCGCGGGAGTCCTGGATGACCGAGGGCGGCGCAGACCTGATGGCGGTGCGGGCGATGAAGGCGCTCGATCCGGGCTTCGACGCGCGGTCCGTGCTGCAGGCCGAGGTGGACGACTGCGCCCGTCTGGCGGTGCGTCCGGTGATCGAGGCCGGGCCGCGTGGCGAGCACCGGGCCTGGTACGCCTGCGGCGCGGTCTTCGCCCTGGCCGCCGAGGCGGCGCAGAAGAAGGCCACGGGCGGGGACTGGTTCGACTTCCTGAAGCCGCTGATCGACGCCGGGCGGGCGGACGGGGTCCTGACCCGCGAGGCGTGGCTGAGCCGCCTGACCGAGGTGTCGGGGGACCCGACGCTGCGGACGGACATCGAGACCCTGCTGACGGCGGGCGCGCCCGACCCGGCGGCGGTCATCGCGCGGCTGTTCGACCGGACGGGCGTCGCCTATCGGTTGGTGGACGGCAAGATCGCGCTCGGCTGAGGAGACGATCAGTCTGCTGTGGGAAGGTCCGAGCCGACCAGGATCACCTCGATGTCTTCCGCCGCGAGCACGGCCGTCGCCGCCAGATGCTTCTGGATGGCGGTGAAGTCGGGCCGGCCGTTGAACTGAACCTGCACGGTCCGGTCGTCCATCACGGTCAAGGTTGAACCCGGTTCAACGCCGGCCCAGACCTCCAGCACGGCCACGAACTCCCTGAGCGTACAGGCTGCTCGGTCGAAGCGGGGAAGATCGGGGTGCTGTCGGCGGGCCTCGGCGGCTTGCGCGATCAGGATTTTACGGCCTTCGCGGCCAAGATGGGCGTGCCACAGGTCGGTGTTGCGGGTGTCAGAGAACCGCACGCAGCCGCCCGTTCGGGTCGCGTCCGCCAGGTTCCCGATCTGCTCTGGCGTGAGTTCGCCGCCGCTGATCAGGACATCGTAGTCCTGCAGGTCGTCCTGGTACTCGATCGTGATCCGCTCCTCGTCGATGCCGTGAGGCGCGAGTTCGCGGAGCAGGTGCGCCATCATGAGGGCGTCGTGATCGGTGGTCATGCCCGCAGCGTAGGACCAAGTCCCGTTATCGTCATCCTCCCGAAAATCGGCATGACGATATCGGGGGCTCAGCCCCCCAGATCCAGCGAATAGCCGGCCGAGCGGACGGTGCGGATCGGGTTGACGGTGCCTTCGACGTTCAGGGCCTTGCGCAGGCGGCCGACGTGGACGTCGACGGTGCGGGCCTCGACATAGACGTCCGAGCCCCAGACGGCGTCCAGCAGCTGTTCGCGGCTGAACACCCGGCCCGGGTGCTGCATGAAGTGGTCGAGCAGGCGGAACTCGGTCGGGCCCAGGTGGATCTCCAGGCCGGCGCGGCGGACGCGGTGGGCGACGCGGTCAATGACGATGTCGCCGTGGTTGATGCGGTCGTCGGCCAGGCCCGGACGGATGCGGCGCAGGACGGCGCGGATGCGGGCCGTCAGCTCGGTCATCGAGAAGGGCTTGGTCAGATAGTCGTCGGCGCCGGTGTCCAGGCCGCGCACGCGGTCGGATTCCTCGCCGCGGGCGGTCAGCATGATGATCGGCAGGTTGCGGGTCTCGGAGCGGCCGCGGATGCGGCGGCAGACCTCGATGCCGCTGAGCTTGGGCAGCATCCAGTCGAGCAGGACCAGATCGGGCAGGCGCTCGTCGATCTGGAGCATGCCTTCCTCGCCGTCGGAGGCGACGACGACCTTGTAGCCCTCTTTTTCGAGATTGTAGGACAGCAGCGTGGCCAGCGCGTCCTCGTCTTCCATCACCAGGATATAAGGCTGCACTTCAGGCTCTCCGGTCTTCAGTCTCAGGCGGCGGGCAGATCAGCGTCCGGCTCGGGATTCCAGCGCGGGCGCTCGCCCGTGAATTCCAGACCGGTGATCTCGTAGTGGATCGTCTCGGCGATGTTGGTCGCGTGGTCGCCGATGCGTTCCAGGTTCTTGGCCATGAACAGCAGGTGGGTGCAGGCGCTGATCGTGCGCGGGTCGCCCATCATGTAGGTCAGCAGCTCGCGGAACAGGCTGTTGTAGTGTTCGTCGACCTCGTCGTCGGTGTTCCAGACGGCGATGGCGCGGTCGACTTCGCCGACCGCATAGGCGTCCAGCACGTCGCGCAGCCGCATGGAGACCAGCTTGCCCATGCGCTCGATCGAACGGGTCAGGGGCTGCATCGGTTCGCCCTCGGCCAGGATCAGGGCGCGCTTGGCGATGTTCTTGGCCAGGTCGCCGGTGCGCTCCAGGTCCACCGCCAGCTTCATGGCCGACAGGGTCTTGCGCAGGTCCGAGGCGACCGGCTGGCGCAGGGCGATCAGGCGGATGGCCTTCTTCTCGATGTCGCGGTGCATGGCGTCCAGGCGGACGTCGCGCTCGACCACGGCCTTGGCGAGGGCCACGTCGCGACGGGCGACGGACTCGACGGCGTCGGCGACCTGGGCCTCCGCGAGGCCGCCCATGCGGGCGACTTCGGCGGTCAGCTGGTTGAGTTCGTCCCCGTAGGCCTTGACGGTGTGCTGGTTCATCAGCCGAAGCGCCCCGTGATGTAGTCGAGGGTGCGCCGCTCGCGGGGATTCGTGAAGATTTCCTCGGTCGGACCGGTCTCGACCAGACGGCCGAGGTGGAAGAAGGCGGTGCGTTGCGAGACGCGGGCGGCCTGGGCCATCGAGTGGGTGACGATGACGATGCAGTAGCGCTCGCGCAGTTCGTCGATCAGTTCCTCGATCTTGGCGGTCGCGATCGGGTCCAGGGCCGAGCAGGGTTCGTCCATCAGGATGACTTCAGGCTCGACCGCGATGGCGCGGGCGATGACCAGACGCTGCTGCTGGCCGCCGGACAGGCCGGTGCCCGGCGAGTGCAGGCGGTCGGCGACCTCTTCCCACAGGCCGGCGCGCTTCAGCGAGGCCTCGACGATGACGTCCAGGTCGGCCTTGCCGGTGGCCAGGCCGTGGATGCGCGGGCCGTAGGCGACGTTCTCGTAGATCGACTTGGGGAAGGGGTTCGGCTTCTGGAACACCATGCCGACGCGGGCGCGCAGCAGCACCGGGTCGACGGAGCGGGCGTTGATGTCCTCGCCGTCCATCTCGATGCGGCCGGTGACCTTGGCGTGGCTGATGGTGTCGTTCATGCGGTTCATGGTCCGCAGGAAGGTCGACTTGCCGCAGCCCGACGGGCCGATCAGGGCCGTGACGGTCTTGTCCGGGATGTCGAGCGAGACGTCGTACAGGGCCTGTTTGCCGCCGTAGAAGACCGACACGTCGCGCGCGGCGATCTTGGTCGGGCCGACGGGGCCGCCGCCGTGGGTCACGGCCGGAGCGGCGATGACCGGGGTTTCGGCGGGCGTGCCGCCCTCAACGCCGTCCGCGGCGCGGAAGATTTTCGAGAACATGGGGCTTACCACCGGCGTTCGAAGCGCCGGCGCAGCAGGATGGCGGCGGCGTTCATGACGATCATGAAGGCGAGCAGGACCAGGATCGCGGCGGCGGTCCGCTCGTGGAAGGCGCGTTCGGACGCGTTCTCCCAGATGTAGACGAGCGAGGGCAGGGCGCCCGTCGGCTCGACGACGCTGTGGGGGATGCCCGGCACGAAGCTGACCATGCCGATCAGCAGCAGGGGGGCGGTCTCGCCCAGGGCGTGGGCCATCGAGATGATGGCGCCGGTCATCACGCCGGGCATGGCCAGGGGCAGTGTGTGCTGGAAGACCGTCTGGGTCCTGGAGGCGCCCATGGCCAAGGCGGCCTCGCGGATCGACGGCGGCACCGCCTTCAGCGAGGAGCGGGTGGCGATGATGATAGTCGGCAGGGCCATCAGGGCCAGCACCAGGCCGCCGACCAGCGGGCTGGCGCGGGGCAGGTGCAGCCAGTTGATGAACAGGGCCAGGCCCAGCAGGCCGTAGATGATCGACGGCACGGCCGCGAGGTTGTTGATGTTGACCTCGATGATGTCCGTCAGCCGGTTCTTGGGCGCGAACTCTTCGAGGTAGAGGGCCGCGCCGACGCCCAGCGGGATGGCGATCAGGGCGGTGACCAGCAGCATCAAGGCCGAGCCGATGACGGCGCCCAGCACCCCGGCCAGCTCCGGCTCGGTCGAGTCGCCCTTGGTGAACAGGGCGGTGTTGAAGTGGGCCGAGACGTGGCCGTCGGCCTTCATCCGGTCCAGCCAGTCGATCTGCTGGTCCGACAGGCGGCGCTGGTCGGCGGGCGTGGACCGCGAGATCTCGCCCTTGAAATAGAGGTCGGCGTCGTCCGAGGCGGGGGCGGCGATCATCACCGTCTGGCCGATGAGGCCCGGCTGCTTCTGGATGCGCTCGGCGGCGGTGAACTTCAGCTCCGAGGAGAACAGGCCGCGCATGGCGGTGGCCTTGGCGCCCGAGGCGTCGTCCTGCTCGCCCATGCGGCGCAGCTGCTGTTCGGCGACCAGCTGTTCGAAATTGGTGCCCTGCGGATAGGCGCGGTCGACGCGGGCCGGGTCCATGTAGACCGGCAGGGTCACCGTGTGGGCGTAGAAGGCCGTGTGGCCCTGATCGATGATGCGGCCCAGCAGCAGCAGCAGGAAGCCGACCGCCACGCCGATGGCCAGCAGGCCGTACAGGCGGAAGCGGTTCTCGCGGGCGTAGCGCTTCTTCAGGCCCGAGCGCAGGCGGTCGACGCGGGCGGCGTCGACCCCGGAGACGGGTCCAGAGACGGGGGCGTTGTCGGCTGCGTCAGTCATATTGCTGCCGGTAGGTCTGGACGATGCGCTGGGCCACGATGTTCAGCAGCAGGGTCACGAGGAACAGGGTCAGGCCGAGACCGAAGGCCGACAGCGTCTTGGGGCTGTTGAACTCCTGGTCGCCGGTCAGAAGGGTGACGATCTGGACGGTGACGGTGGTCACGGTCTCGAGCGGGTTCAGCGTCAGGCGGGCGGCGAGGCCGGCGGCCATGGTCACGATCATGGTCTCGCCGATGGCCCGCGACATGGCCAGCAGCATGGCGCCGGCGACGCCGGGCAGGGCGGCGGGCAGCAGGACCCGCTTGACCGTCTCGGACTTTGTCGCGCCCATGGCGTAGGAGCCGTCGCGCAGCGACTGCGGCACGGCGTTGATGATGTCGTCCGACAGGGAGCTGACGAAGGGGATCAGCATGATGCCCATGACGCCGCCGGCGACGAGGGCCATCTGGTTCTGGACCAGCATCAGATACTGGCCCAGGCCGTCCAGCGGCCCGCCGACGAACCAGCTGCCGATGGTGTGGAAGAAGACGCGCATGGCCGGGCCGACGGTCAGGGCGGCGAAGAAGCCGTAGACCACGGTCGGGACGCCCGCGAGGATTTCGAGGATCGGCTTCACCGTCGCGCGGAACACCGGGCCGGCGTACTCCGACAGGTAGATGGCCGAGAACAGGCCGACCGGGGCCGCCACGCACATGGCGATGATCATGATCAGGAAGGTGCCGGCGAACAGCGGCAGGGCCCCGAAGGCGCCGGACGATCCGACCTGGTCGGCGCGGATGGCGGTCTGGGGGCTCCACTGGGTTCCGAACAGGAACTCCGTGACGGGCACCGAGCTGAAGAAGCGGATCGAATCGTAGACCAGCGAGGCGACGATGCCGACGGTGGTCAGGACCGCGACGGCGGAACAGGCGAACAGGGCGCCGACGATCCAGCCCTCGACCCGGTTGCGGGCGCGCATGTCGGGGCGGATCTGGCTGAACACGAACAGGGCGCCCAGCAGGGCGGCCAGGGCGGCACCGGTGATCCCGGCCAAGCTCAGCATCAGCTCGATGCGGGCGGCGCGGCGGCCCTCGGCGGGCAGGAGCTCGGCGTAGGGCGCGGGCCAGATCTGCATGGTCTGCTGCCCGGCGCCGACGGCGTGGGCGTCGGCGTAGAAGGCCTGGCGGCGGAAGGGCTCCAGCTGCTGGACGGCCTCAGGCGCGCCGGAGGCCATCAGCTGGTGCTGGACCGGGCCCGAGAAGACGGAGGCGGCCAGCAAGACGGCCAGGGCCGGAAGCGCGGTCCAGATCAGGGCGTAGGCCCCGTGCTGGGCGGGCCGCGAATGGGCCTTGGCCCCCCGCGCGCGTCGGCTCGCCAGTCGGCGCGCGCCGAAATAGGCGGCGACGGCTGCGGCGATCAGGATCGGCAGGAAAAGCCAGGTCATGAGGATCCGGGAGGAAGAATCGGAGCGGTCCCGGTCGCCCGGTTCGCCCCGGGGCGGAAACTGCCCGGGAATGGTCAGCGGATTAAGACGGGCGCATGACAGTTCTGTTACGCCGTCGGGCCTGTTGTCGCAGGCGCGTCACGTCTTGGTCTTTTCCGCCTTCAGCGCGATGGGGAAATAGGCGGTGAAGACGGCGCCCTGGCCCGGCGCGCTTTCGACCGTCAGCCCGCCGCGATGGCGGTTGACGATGTGTTTGACGATGGCCAGGCCCAGGCCCGTGCCCTGGCGCTCGCCGCTCTTCTGGCCCTCGACCCGGTAGAAGCGCTCGGTCAGGCGGGGCAGGTGTTCGCGGGCCATGCCCGGGCCGTGGTCGCGCACGGTGATGGCGGCGTAGCGGTTGCCCGGTTCGCGGTCCGGCGTGACCAGGGGCAGGCGGGTGACCCCGCCCTCGCGATTGCCGCCCGACCAGGGGGCGGCGGCCTCGTCCAGCGTCACGTCGGGGCGGATGACGATATCGACCGTGTCGCCCGACGGGGAATATTTGATGGCGTTGTCGACCAGGTTCTGGACCACCTGGACGATCTCGTCGCGGTCGCCGTGGACCGGGGCGGACAGTTCGCGGTCCTGCATGACGATGCTGACGTCGCGTTCGGCCGACAGCACGCTGACGGCGTCCATGACATCCACCGCCGCCCGCGCCAGGTCGACCCGGCCCGAGGGGGGGACGTGCTCGTTCAGTTCGATCCGGCTCAGCGACAGCAGGTCGGCGACCAGCCGGCTCATGCGGTCGGCCTGCACGGCCATGATGTCGAGGAAGCGGTCGCGCGCCTTGGGGTCGTCGCGGGCGTGGCCCTTGAGCGTCTCGATGAAGCCGGCCAGCGAGGCCAGCGGCGTCTTCAGTTCGTGGCTGGCGTTGGCCAGGAAGTCGACGCGCATCAGCTCCATGCGCCGCACGTCGGTCTCGTCGCGCAGCACCAGCAGGGCCAGGGTGGCGCTGTCGCCGGGCGGGGCGGGCAGGGGGCGGGTCAGCGCCCGCCAGTGGCGGGTCTGGGCGCCGACGCCGGAATAGTCGGTGGTGCGGGCGATGCCGCCGAACAGGGCCTCGTCGACCGCCTCGAGCACCGTCGGTTCGCGCACGGCGGAGACCAGCAGGGCGCCCTCGCGCTGGATGCGGAACAGGTCGCGCGCGGCCCCGTTGGCCAGCACCACGCGGCGTCCGGCGATGTCGTCAGCCTCGCCGCCCGAGACCACCAGCACCGGATCGGCCAGGGCCTCGAAGGCGCTGTCCAGCAGACGCTGGTCGGCGGCGGGGATCGACGGTGGCGCGGCCGCTTCGGCGGTTTCGGCGCTCGGCGCGGAACGCGGGCGGCGGTTCACGGCCCAGGTGGAGACGCCCACCAGCACGGCGCCGCCGATCAGCCACTGGGCCAGGGCGGGATAGAAGACCGCCAGCGTCAGCAGCACGACCACCGAAACGCCCGCGCTGGCGCCCACGGTCCACAGGCGCGAGGCCGCGGACGGGGCGACGGGGGACTGGGCGGCTTCGTAGGGCATTGCGCTTCCACTGGAGCGTGCGCGCGGGGCGACTCGCTATCCGCCGAACATGACACGGAATTCATGACAATCGATCCGGGAAGCGTCCCGCTCCGGGTTGTCAAACGTCCTTTACATCCCTAGGCTTCTATTCTGTTGCAAGGAGGGGCTTATGACGGCGGCTTTGACGCTTGAGGGCGTGAGCAAGCGATACGGCGAATTCCAGGCCGTGCGCGATCTCAGCTTCGAGGTGCCCAAGGGCTCGATCTGCGGCTTCCTGGGGCCGAACGGGGCGGGCAAGACCTCGACCATCCGCATGATCCTGGGCCTGCAGCCCGCGACCTCGGGCCGGATCGAGATCCTCGGCGCCGACGACGGCCGCCGGGTGCGCGACCGCATCGGCTTCCTTCCGGAAGAGCGCGGTCTCTACAAGAAGATGACGCCGGTGGACGCCATCGCCTTCTTCGGCTCGCTGAAGGGCCTGCCGCTGGGCGAGGGCCGCAAGCGGGCCAGGGAAATGCTGGACGCGCAAGGACTGGGCGCCTCCAAGCGCAAGAAGATGAAGGAGCTGTCCAAGGGGATGGCCCAGAAGGTCCAGCTGATCTCGTCGGTGGTGCACCGGCCCGAGTTCGTGATCCTGGACGAGCCGTTCTCGGGCCTCGATCCGGTCAACCAGCAAGGACTGGAGCAGATGATCCGGGGGCTGGCCGCCGACGGCGCCACCGTCCTGTTCTCGACCCATGTGATGCAGCACGCCGAGCGGCTGTGCGACAAGGTCGTGCTGCTGGCCCGGGGCCGCAAGGCGTTCGAGGGCACGGTGGCCGAGGCCCGCGCCACCTCGCGCCGGTTCCTGGAGCTGGAGGGCGCCATCGCGCCGGACCAGGCCGAACGCCTGCCCGGCGTGGCCGGGGTCGAGATCGTGTCCGATGACGGCGAAGTCCGGGTGCTGAAGGCCGCGCTGGCCCAGGGCGCCCAGGGGCAGGAGGCGCTCAAGGCGGCCTTCCTGACCGGTCTGGACGTGCGCCGTTTCGAACTGCGCGAGCCCAGCCTGCACGACGCCTTCATCGACCTGACCGGGGACCGCCCCGACGTCGACCAGAGCGTGAAGCCGACCGGCGTGGAGGCCGCCCGATGAACCGGATGTTCCTGATCGCGCGGCGCGAGTACGCCGCCTACGCCATGACCGTGGGCTTCTGGCTGTCGCTGCTGGCCTTTCCGCTGTTCGCGGTGATCGGCGGCGGCGTGTCCTATCTGGTCCGCACCGGAGAGACCATTCCGGCGGTGGCCGTCGTCGAGGACGGAGCCGGCGCCGCCGGCCTCGCTACGGCCGTCCAGGACCATCTGAAGGTCGAGAACGACCGCCGGCGCGCCAGTAGCCTTCGCGCCGCGGCGCTGGCCGAGACGCAGACCACGCCTGACGCCGGGACCGGGGCGGCGGATCGGGTTCGGGAGATTGCCGAGACGCAGGGCTTCGACGCAGGCATGGCGGAACTACGCCGGGTCGCGCCCATGGCCGCAGCAGCATGGCGCGAGCCGAAGACGCCCGTCACCCTGGCGCCCGCGCCCGCCCAGGTCGTCGCCGCGGCGCCGGGGAAGGCGCGCGACGACGCCGCCAAAGCCTATCTGGCCGCGGACAAGAGCGATCGTTCACTCAGCGCCATCGTTTTCCTGACGCGGGAGGACGGCAAGCCGGCGGCCCGGGTCTGGACCGCCCGCACCAATGAGGACGCGGTCGATGATTTCGTGCGCGAGGCCCTGAAATCCGCGAACCGGCGCGAGGTATTCGGCGCGTCGGGTGTTTCGCCACAGGTTATCGTCAGCTCCGAACAATTCCGCCCGCACGTGACCGCCTATTCGCCCAAGGCCTCGACCGGCGCCGAGGTGTCGTTCCGGGATCGTCTGCCTCAACTGATCGGCTTCATCTCCGGCTTCATGCTGTGGTCGCTGATCCTGACCGGCGCCTCGATCCTGCTGAACAGCGTGATGGAGGAGAAGTCGAACAAGATCCTCGAGGTGCTGCTGTCGTCGGCCTCCACCACCGAAATCCTGTCGGGCAAGGTGCTGGGGGTGGCGCTGCTGACCCTGACGGTTTCGCTGGCCTGGGGCGTACTGGGCAGCGGGGCCTTGATCACCGTGGCGCCGAAATACGCCGCCTGGACCGGTGAAATCCTGCTGCACGGCGGGATGCTGGGCTGGTTCGCGGCCTTCATGATCGGCGGCTATCTGATGTACGCCGTGCTGTTCGCGGCGATCGGCGCCTTCTGCGACACGCCGCGGGACGCCCAGACGCTGATGGGACCGATCATGATGGTGCTGGTGGTGCCGCTGGTCGTCATGCAACTGGCGCTGCGTCAGCCGGATTCTCCGGTGGTGCAGGTCCTGTCGTGGGTGCCGTTCTTCACCCCGTTCCTGATGATCGCCCGTCTGCCGTCCGATCCGCCCCTATGGGAGGTTATCGGCGCCATGGCCGGGATGTTCGCCTTCGCCCTGCTGATGGTCTGGATCTCGGGCCGCGCCTTCCGCGCCGGCGCCCTGTCGGATGTGAAGCTGAGCTGGAAGAGCTTCGGCGCGGCGATCAGGGGCGGGGGGAACTAGGTCTGACCCCGTCCTCTCCCATCGCCTCGAAGGGGCGATGGGAGAGGCGAAGCCAAAGCAAAAGGGCCGCTCCGTTTCCGGAGCGGCCCTTTGATCTTTCAGCCGTAGGGCCGTCGCTTAGCTGCGACCGGCGCCGCCCGGCACGCGGGGCTTCGGAGCCGGCAGCAGGCCTTCGCGCTGGGCGCGCTTGCGGGCCAGCTTGCGGGCGCGACGGACAGCCTCGGCCTTTTGACGGGCGCGCTTTTCCGACGGCTTTTCGTAATGAACGTGGCGCTTCATTTCACGGAAGCTGCCTTCGCGCTGCATCTTCTTCTTGAGGGCTTTCAGCGCTTGATCGACGTTATTATCGCGAACGAAAATCTGTACCAGGTTGAACTCTCCTTTGGCCGCCCGCCGCGTCCTGTGAGGGAGACGGGCGAACAAATAAAATCGTCTTCCGGCGAACAGGGTCCGCGGATGAAGGCGGGCTGATACACGAGCCGACCCACGCTGTCCATATGGTCGCGATCACTTCTGGAGGCTCGAAACCCCCGCCGGACGGGCTTATGGTGTGTCCATGACCGACGCACCGCACCTGTCGAACGCGCAGCCCGAGGGAGAGGCTCTCAAAGCCGACTGGGCCGACCGGATGGAACAGTCCGTGCTGGACGCCGCCGTGGCCCGCGCGCCCGCCCTGGGCTGGAACGCGCGGCTGGTGCGCGCCGCCTGCGCGGACAACGGGCTGTCGCTGGGCGACGAGGAACTGCTGCTGCCCAACGGCGCCCGCGATCTGGCCGCCCTGCTGTCGCGCCGCCACGACGACCGGGCCATGGCGGCGCTGGGACAGGTCGAGGCGTCGTCGCTGAAGATGCGCGAGCGAATCGCCCGCGCCGTGTCGGAACGGCTGGAGGCCGCGGCCGCCGACCTGGACGCCTCGAAGAAATGCGCCGCCTTCCTGGCCCTGCCGGTCAACGCCGACCTGGGGCTGAAGCTGGCGTGGGAGAGCGCCGACCTGCTGTGGAACTGGGCCGGGGACACCGCGACCGACTGGAACCACTATTCCAAGCGGGCGATCCTGTCGGGCATCCTGATCCCGGCGCTGACGATGCGGCTGTTCGACGGACGCGAGGCCGCCGAAGCCTTCGTCGCCGCCCGGATCGAGAACGTCATGACCTTCGAGAAGTGGAAGGCGGGCAAGGATTTCGACGCCCCGCTGAGGAAGGTCGCGGATGCGCTGAGCCGGCTGCGGTACGGCCAGCGCACGCCCTCGGCCGACGACGCCGCCGACCGGTAGGCGCGAGCGATCAGGCGCCGCCCGGGAAGTGGCGATTCAGCCTGGCTTCGAGGACCGGGAAGGACAGGACGCCGCCCGACAGGATGACCTCGTGGAACCGGCGAAGATCGAAGCCGGGGCCGGCCCGGGCCGCCGTTTCGCGGCGCAGGCGGGCGAATTCGGTAGCGCCGGCCCAGTAGCAGAGCAGGAAGCCCGGATATTCGGTGGCGATCCCGAGCATGGCGCGCCGCTGCAGGGACGGGATGGTGATGGCGTTGGTCGAGAAGTAGCTCACCGCCTCGTCCAGAGACCAGCGCCGGGCGTGCATGCCGGTGTCAGCGACGGTCATCATCGCCATACGGCGGTCCATCAGGCGGTCGGCGTAGCGGGCCATCGGATCGTCGTCATAGACCCCGGCCTCGACCACCAGGCTGCGCCCATACTCGGCCCAGCCCTCGGTATGGCCCGACATGACCAGCGATTTGCGGAACGGCGGCAGGGTGCGGCTGGCGTGGACGCGGTCGAACTGGAGATGGTGCCCAGGCACCAGCTCGTGATGGATCAGCGGCGTGCTCCAGAACCAGGTCGTGGTTTCCAGGTTTCCCCCGTTGAACAGATAGGTCCCTTGCGGATCCTCGTCTGTCGGCCACTGGTAGCGGCCGTTGACCATGATGTCGTTGTACTCCGGCGGCTGAGGCGCGGCGGAATAGGGCGTGGTCGGAGGTGTCTCGAAGAAGCGCGAGAAATGGGGATCGAAGCCCGCCAGGCCGGCCTCGAAACGCGCGGCGACCGCCTGGGTCGTCGCCGACTTCCAGCGGGCGTCGGTCTCGAGCGTGTGGTGGAAGGCCTCGGCCGAGCCGTCGAAACCGATCCGCCGGCGAAGCACGGCCATGTCCCGTTCCGCCTCGGCGACGGTGTCCAGCGCCCTGCGATGGGCGTCCTCGGGGTCGATGTCGAGCGTGACGTTGAAGCGGATCAGGAAGCGGTAGAATTCCTCTCCGTCCGGCTGACGCCAGAGGCCGACCGTGTCCCCGGCTGCGGGCAGATAGTCGTCGCGGAGATAGGCCGCCAGCCGGCGCAGGGGCGGCATGATCCCGTCGGCGAGGAGACGTCCGGCCTGGGCGGTGAAGCGCGCCGCCTCCGGCCCGGGCAGGTGGGCCAAGCGCGCCGGCGACGGGATGAAGGTCGCCGTGGGCGACGCCAGCAGCGCATCCATCTGCAAAAGGACGGCGGTCACGGTCTCGCGGTGGGCGATGATGTTCCGGCTTTGCTGCCCCCGGACCTTTTCAAGGATCTGGGCGACGTAGGCCGGGAAGCCCTCCAGCATCGACAGGTAGTTGTCGCGCGCGGCGGCTGTGCGCAGAGGAGCCGCTGCCAGCCGGCCGGTGGCGATGCTGAGCGCCGATCCGTCGGCGCTCAGCGGTGAGTCCAGCCAGTAATAGCGCTGGGATTCGACGCCGCCCTCCAGGTCCCAGATCACCGCTTCAAGGGTGTCGCGGCGATCGCCGTCGAGGTCGGCGCTTCGCAGCGGCGTCAGGCGCGCGATCTGGGCGCGGGCCTCGTCGGCGGCCTGGCGGGAGGCTTCGAACGACAGGTCGGGCAGGGCGGCGTCGGTTTCGCGGAACAGCAGCGAACTGGACCGCAGCCGTTGCGGCGCCCTTGCGATCTCGGCGAGGACGGCGTCGAGCGCGTCTCCAGAGCGGGTGGCGGCGAGCGACGGCGGTGCGGCGCCGAGCAGGCCGAGGGCGGTGGCGCTCTGCAGGAAGCGGCGGCGTTCCATAGGCATGCTGGCATCCCCCAGTGCAGCCCGCCGCCTCCCGTTCCGGTGGAGGCCGTCACGAGAGCATAGGAGATCGTGACGCCGGCAGGCGTCAGGTCAAGGGGGTGTGGCGCGAACGGCCGTCAAAAGGGAAGCGGTCGCGCCCTCAGAGCGGCTTGACCCGGTTCAGATGGCCCATCTTGCGGCCCGGGCGAGCCTCGGCCTTGCCGTACAGGTGGATGCGCACGTCCGCGCGGGCGGAAGCCTTCGTCCACTGCTCGACCTCGTCGCCGAGCAGATTGGTCATCTCGACGCGGAAATGGGCCGTGGTGGGGCCCAGCGGCCAGCCGGCGATGGCGCGGATGTGCTGTTCGAACTGGTCGCAGACGCAGCCGTCCTGGGTCCAGTGGCCGGTGTTGTGCACGCGCGGCGCGATCTCGTTGACCAGCAGCCGGCCGTTCCCGAGGTCGAACAGCTCCACGCCCAGCACACCGACATAGTCGAGGCCGTTGAGGACGGCGGCGGCGATGGCCTTGGCGCGCTTCTCGGTCTTCGCATCGACGGCGGCGGGGGCGAGGGTGGTCTTCAGGACCCCGCCCTTGTGGATGTTCTCGCCCAGCGGATAGACGGCGACCGCGCCGTCGCGGCCGCGGGCGGCGATGATCGACAGTTCGCGGGTGAAGGCGGCCTTGGCCTCGAGAATGGCGGGGCGTTCGCCGATGGCGTGCCAGGCGTCGGCGGCTTCCCTGGCCGAGCGGACCCAGACCTGGCCCTTGCCGTCGTAGCCGTCGCGGCGGGTCTTGAGCAGGGCGGGCGTTCCGAGACGCTCCAGCCCGGCCAGCAGGTCGTCGAGGCTGTCGACGGCGGCGAAGTCCACCGTGGTCGCGCCGACGCCGTTCAGGAAGGTCTTCTCCTCGACCCGGTCCTGGGCCACGGCCAGGGCGCGGGGGCCGGGGGCCACCAGGGCGCCGCTCTCGGCCAGGGTCGCGACCGAGGAGGCCGGGACGTTCTCGAATTCGAAGGTCACCGCCTGCGCCACCCGGCCCAGCACGGTCAGGGCGGTGGGATCGTCATAGGCGGCGACGATCTGCCCCTGGGAGACACGGCCTGCCGGGCTGTTCTCTTCCGGATCGAGGATGACGACGTTGAAGCCGAGGCGGGAGGCGGCCTGGCTGAGCATCCGGCCCAGCTGTCCGCCGCCGAGAATGCCGATGGTCGAGCCGGGGGAGAGGGGGGAGACGCTCACTCAGTCCTCGACCGACTCGTGCACGGCTTCGGTCTGGGCTTCGCGGAAGGCGCTCAGCCGTCCCATCAGCACCGGATCGTTGAGGGCCAGGATCTGCGCGGCGAGGATGCCCGCGTTCTTGGCGCCCGCCTCGCCGATGGCCAGGGTCGCGACCGGCACGCCGCCGGGCATCTGGACAATGGAGAGCAGGCTGTCGAGGCCCTTGAGCGCCTTGGACTGCACCGGCACGCCCAGCACGGGCAGCTCGGTCATGGAGGCGGCCATGCCCGGCAGGTGGGCGGCGCCGCCGGCCCCGGCGATGATGACCTTGTAACCCGCGGCGCGGGCGCCGGTGGAGAACTCGACCAGGCGTTGGGGGGTGCGGTGGGCGCTGACGACCTTGGCGTCCCAGGCCACGCCGAGCCGGTCCAGGGCGTCGGCGGCGTGCTTCATCGTCGGCCAGTCCGAGCGGCTGCCCATGATGATCGCCACCGGCGGGGTCTCGGTCGCCATTACACGCACCTTCTCGCGGAAAGCGGCGCGATACAGGACTCGCGTTGCGCCCGCAACCGACGGCGTTAGGCTCCGCACTGGCCGGACGTGTTGAGTCGCCGGCTCGAGCATGATCGTTCGAGATGCGAACCGCTTCGCGGTTCCATCGAGAGCGTGAATCATGCTCTCGAATTATGCTGGACCATTTTCTGGATTCAGGTCGTCCCGACCTGAAGCGAAAATGGTCTGGGGAGCTTCCGTGACCGACGCGGCCACTATCGACCCGTATGCCGAGATCGAGCGCCTGCGCGCCGAGCTTGAGGCCCTGCGCCTGCGCGCCGAGGCGGCGGAGGCGGCCGCTGATCACGACGTGCTGACCCCCGCGCTGAACCGGCGCGGCTTCGTCGCCCAGATGAAGAGCGCCATGGCCTATTGCCAGCGCCACGACGTGCCGGCGGTGCTGCTCTACCTCGACCTGGACGGCTTCAAGGGCGTCAACGACCAGTTGGGCCACGCCGCCGGCGACGCCGCCCTGGTGCATGTGGCCGAGATGATGCGCGCCAATCTGCGCGAGTCGGACGCCCTGGGCCGGCTGGGCGGCGACGAGTTCGGCCTGCTGATGCTCAACGCCGGCCTGGAGGAAGGCCGCGAGAAGGCTCGCCGCCTCGCCGCCACCCTGGAAACCGAGCCGTTCGAATGGGACGGCCGCAGCGCCGGACTGGGCGGCTCGTTCGGCGTGCGCGCCTATGCGGGCCAGGCCGATCCGGAAATCTGGCTGGCCGAGGCCGACGCCGCCATGTGGGTCCGCAAGAAGGGGCGTTGAGCCTCGACTAGGCGATGATGTCCGGCAGGATCCGGTTCTCGATCTTCACGATCTCGTCGCGCAGGATCAGCTTCTTGCGCTTCAGGCGCGCGATCATCAGCTGGTCGGGGATCGGCATGTGGCCGAGCGCCTCGATCGAGGCGTCGAGGTCGGCGTGCTCCTGCTGGAGTTCCTTGAGCCGGGCGTGCAGCGCCAGCTCTTCCTCGGTGAGAAATGGTTCGTCGTCGTTCATGATGGGGTCCCGGACCGGGCGGTTATAGCGCGCCGCCGGTCAGGCCGGAAGGCGGTCGGCGAGGAGTTCGAGCGAGCGGCGCGGCGTGATCGGCGCCCATTCCCGGGCCACGGCGATCAGGGCGGGCAGGACCGGCCTGGCCGAGCCCGCAGGCTCGGGGGCGAGGGCTTCGAGCGCCGCCAGCAGCCGCCGTTCAGCGTCCAGTTCGATGGTCTTGACCTGGGCCCGCACCGCCTCGCGGTCGTCGTCGTCGAGGTCGGGCGTGCGGGTCTTCAACGTGCGGCGGATGGCGCGCAGCGGGGCCACGGTGGTCTCCTGCCAGACACGGGCGGTGTCGCAGGCGGCCTCGATGTCGTCGGCGTCGGGCGCGCGGCCCGTCCGGGCGCACCAGGCGGCCCACAGCAGCAGCGGCAGGTTCTGGCCCTGGGCGTCCTGCAGGTCGAGACCCGCGTTCTGCACGCCCTCCACGGCCCAGGCGCGGACCGACCAGTCCCACAGGCTCATTCGGACGCCGGGCCCTTGAGCCCGTCCCAGCGCTTCACCGCCGACCAGTCGAGGCCGAAGACGTCCAGCGCCCGCCCGACCGACTGATCGACCATTTCGGCGATGGTGGCGGGCCTGGCGTAGAAGGCGGGCAGGGGCGGGGCGATGACCGCGCCCATCTCGGCCAGGGCGGTCATGGTGCGCAGATGGCCCAGATGCAGGGGCGTCTCGCGCACCATCAGCACCAGCGGCCGCCGTTCCTTCAGCGCAACGTCGGCGGCGCGGGTCAGCAGGGTGGAGGTCACGCCGGTGGCGATCTCCCCCATGGTCCGCACCGAACAGGGAGCCACGAGCATGCCCATGGTCCGGAAAGAGCCGGAGGCGATGCTGGCGCCCACGTCGTTGAGCTTGTGCACGACATCGGCGCGGCCCAGCAGATCGTCCGCCGACAGATCGGTCTCCTGCGACAAAGTGAGCAGGGCGGCGCGGGTCACGACGAGGTGGCTCTCGACCCCCAGTTCGCGCAGGGCGTCGATGGCGCGGACACCGTAAGTCACGCCGGACGCTCCGGAAATTCCAACAACGAGACGCCGCGGCGGGGTTCCTGCGGCTCCGTTCACATCTTCGGCCAATTCGGGCTCCAGGGTACTCGCGTCCGGAAGGCCGCCAGCCTCACCGGAATGTGATTCCACAGGCGGTCAAGCCGGGCGCTCACTCTAGTGGTCCCTTAGACATGGAGGCGCAAGCCATGACCATCGAAGCTCGTATCCGCGAACTGGGAAACCGTCATCGCAGCCTGGATGAGACCATCCAGCGCGAGACCCGCAGCCCGGCCTCGGACTCGCTTCACGTCAGGGAGCTGAAGCAGCAAAAGCTGCGATTGAAGGAAGAGATCACCAGTCTGGAGGCCCGGGCGCACTAACGGTCCAGACCTCCCGAAACGACGACGGCCCCGGAGAGCGATCTCCGGGGCCGTTTTCCATCCCCGAGGGGAGGAAGGGTCCTAGTTCTTGGTGCCGAAGACGGACGCGGCGGTCGGCTCGGCGCCGCGGCGCTCGCGTTCCTCGGGGACGAACTCCGGCTCGACCGGTTCGACCGGGGCGTCGACGGCCTGCAGGGTGGCGCCGCCCTTCTTGGCGTCGTCCCGGGCCTTCTTGTCGGCGGCCTTCTTGACCAGGTCGTCCAGCGCCAGCTGGCCGACGAGACCCAGGGTCACCGGATCGACCGGCTTGATGTTGGCCGAGTTCCAGTGGGTGCGGTTGCGCACGCTTTCGATGGTGGCCTTGGTCGTGCCCAGCAGCTTGGAGATCTGCGCGTCGGTCACTTCCGGGTGATTGCGGACGAACCAGGCGATGGCGTCCGGACGGTCCTGGCGGCGCGAGACCGGGGTGTATTTCGGGGCCGGCTTGGCCGACTTCATCAGTTCGGCGTGGCGGCTGACCACGGCCTTCATGCGGTAGTCGGGGTTGTCCTGGGCCTTGTCCAGCTCCTCGCGGGTCAGCTGGCCGCCGGTGATGGGATCGACGCCGCGGATGTCGCGGGCCACGTCGCCGTCGGCGATGCCGCGCACTTCCAGCGGGTGCAGGCCGCAGAAGTCGGCGATCTGCTCGAACGTCAGCGAGGTGTTGTCGACCATCCAGACCGCGGTGGCCTTGGGCATCAGAATGTCGGTCATAGGCGTCTTCGCTTCTTGATTTGACCCGCCCAGACCGGGGGTCGGCGGGTTCCGGATACGACGGCGCCCGACCTTTCGGCCGGGCGCTGATGATACGGATATAGGCCTATTCGGTGGAAAAGGAAACGACTGCCGATCCACTGTACAGCCAAGGTTCATCTCCGTCGTGAACATTGGCCGCAATGGCGCGTTGTGCGTCCAGCTGAGCAATGGGAGGGACCTATGTTTATCCAGACTCTCGCCGCCGTGGCGGTTCTGTTGGGAGGCGGCCAGGAGATGGCGGCCATGGGCGGCGGAGGCCAGGAGCGGGCCGCGCCCCGTGGCGACTATCGCGACAGTTGCAGCGGCGCCTATACGAACCGAGGACGCCTGTATGCGGACTGTCGCGCGCGCAACAATCAGATCCGCGGCACCTCGATCGAGCTGAACCGCTGTAGCGACTATGAAATCCGCAACGACAACGGCCTGCTGGTGTGCGGGCCGAACCGGGGCGAGTACGAGGACGACAACGGCGGTGGCGGCGGCGGCGGGGGCTGGAACCCCAACCAACCGCCGCGCGGCGACTATCAGAGCAGCTGCGGCGGGACGCGGGTGGAGCGGGGCCGGCTGTATGCCGATTGCCGCACGCGCAGCCCCGGCTTCCGGACCTCGTCGATCGAGCTGAGCCGCTGCCGCAACGACGAAATCCGCAATGACAACGGCCTGCTGGTCTGCGGCTCGTGGCGCGGCCAGTTCGAGGATCAGGGCGGCGGCGGTGGCGGCGGCTGGAACCCCAACCAGCCTCCGCGCGGCGACTATCAGAACAGCTGCAGCGGCGCCGACGTCCGCCGCGACCGCCTGTACGCCAGCTGCCGCTCGCGCAGCAATCAGACCCGCCGGTCGTCGATCGAGCTGAGCCGCTGCCGCGGCGAGGACATCCGCAACGACAACGGCCTGCTGGTCTGCGGTTCGTGGCGCGGCCAGTATGAGGACGAGAACGGCGGGGGCGGGCCCGGCTGGGGCCGTCAGTCGATCACCGTCTACCAGGACTCCAACTTCCGCGGCGCCTCGACGCGCTATGACGGCGAGATGGCGAACCTGGGCAGCACCGGCTTCAACGACCAGATCAGCTCGGTTCAGGTCGAGGGCGAGTGGGAGGTCTGCTCGGACGCCTACTTCCGCGGCCGCTGCCAGACCGTCCGCGGCGACATCCGGAACCTGGTGCTGCTGGCCATGAACGACAGCATCTCGTCGCTGCGTCCCGTGCGCCGCTAGAGCGAAATCGGCCGAGTCTGAAGCGTCTAAAGCGTCAGCACGACCTTGCCGACGTGGCCGCCCGCCTCAAGCCTGAGGTGGGCGGCCGACGCCTGTTCGAGCGGGAAGACCGCCTCGACCGGCGGCCGCAGGGCGCCTGAGGCGACCCAGGGCCAGGCCCCGGCCTCGACCGCCGCGATCAGCCGCGCCTTTTCGTCCGCCGGACGGGCGCGCAGCGTCGAACCGGTCAGCACGATCCGCTTCATCATCAGCTTGAGCAGGTCGACCTGCGCCGCCGCGCCGGTCAGGGTGGCGATGACGACCCAGCGTCCGAACGGCTTCAGCACCGCCTGATTGAGTTCGGCGTAGTCGGCGCCCAGCATGTCCAGCACCACATCGACGCCGCCGAAGTCGCGGATGGCCTCGGCCATGTCGCCGGTCGTGGCGTCGAGGCTGAGGTCCGCGCCCAGCGCCCGGGCGGCCTCCGCCTTGGCCGCGCCGCGCGAGGTGGCGATGACCGTCGCGCCCGCCGCCCTGGCCATCTGGATGGCGGTGACGCCGATGCCGCTGGTCGCGCCATGGATCAGCAGGGTCTCGCCCGCCTTGAGCGCGCCGGCCTCGAAGACATTGGCGAAGACGGTGCAGACCGTCTCGGGCAGGGCGGCGGCCTGGACGAAATCGAGACCCTCCGGGACGGGCAGGGCGTGGCGGGCGTCGACCACGGCGTATTCGGCGTAGCCCCCGCCGCCCAGAAGAGCGCAGACGCGGTCGCCGACGGCCCAGCGTCCTGCGCCGGGACCGACCTGATCCACCTCGCCCGCGACCTCCAGCCCCAGGAGATCGGGCGCGCCGGGCGGCGGCGGGTACAGGCCGTTGCGCTGGAGCAGATCGGGACGATTCACCCCGGCGGCGCGCACCCGAATGCGGATCTGGCCGGGCCCGGCGACCGGATCGGGCCGTGCGGACAGGGTCAGGGTCTCGGCCGGACCGGCTCCGCCCGCGATTTCGATCACCCGCATCCGCTGTTCCCGTCCTTGCAATCGTCCGTGTCCGGGCGTTCAGATAGTGGGTTACGTCCCTGATGGCCACGAAGGAGGCGGCAGTGTTCGAGGATCTTGAGCCACGCCCGGCGCGCGGCGCCCCCCTGATCGCTCTGACCCGGGAGGACCTGGACGGCTATTCCGTCGAGGACCTGAAGGAGCGGATCGCCGCGCTGGAGGCGGAGATCGCCCGTTCGCAGGCGGCCATCGACGGCAAGTCCTCGCAACGTAACGCCGCGGATGCGTTGTTCAATTTCCGCAGGTGAGGGTTTTCCCCCGTTACGGGTATGGCACAGGCGTTGCAGTCGGCTGTCCGACCGCGCGCAACCGTGCCGGCCATGATACGGATGCCTGCACTCCATGAGCCTGGTTGAGTTTATGTCCACCGACGACACCACCCTTCTGACGCCTTCGGGCCGCAGCCGCGAAGCGGTGGTGGACGATTTCGCGCGCTCGGAGCTGTTCGACCGCACCTTCCGCGAGGGGATGGAGCTGGTCGAGGAGACCGCCGCCTATCTGGACGGGGACGGACGGCGGGAATCCAAGCTGCTGTCGCGCGCCGCCGCCCTGGCCTATGCGGGCGAGAGCATGAAGCTGACCACCCGGCTGATGCAGATCGCCTCGTGGCTGCTGGTGCAGCGGGCCGTGCGGGAAGGGGACATGAGCGCCCTGGCCGCCTGCGAGCCCCGCTACCGCCTGACCGAGCGCAAGGTCGAGACCGAGCCGACCCACGGCGAACTGCCCATCGCCCTGGTCGAATACCTGGTGCGCTCCGAGCGACTGTACGACCGCGTCGTGCACCTGGACCGCAAGATGTATCTGGACGCGCCCGAGGAAGAGGCGATCAACCCGGTGCAGAGCCAGCTGGACCGGTTGGCGGCGGCGTTCCGGCAATGAAGCGCGGCCCGCGGCTGCTGATCGCCCTGGGCGTGGCGGCCCTGATCTTGGCCGGTCTGGCGACCGCCTGGATCGTGAGCGAGCGCTCGCTGATCATCATCGAGAACCGGAGCACGGCGCCGCTGACCCTGTCGGTCGAGACGGTCGATGCGGGCGCCTTCTCCTGGAAGGGCGAGGTGGCGCCCCGCAGGCGGGTGCTGAAGGCCGCCCGTGTCCCGGACCACAGCTTCGTCGTCACGTGCCGCGACGAGAGCGGCATCAACCGGACGAGGGGCGGCCATGTCGCCCCGGGACGTCCGCAGCGCGTCGACATCGTCGCGGGCAGCTGCGCCGCGATCCAGATCGACGTGCGGACGATCCCCTGAAGCTTTAAGGTCCGACGTCGTTGGCGTCGCGGCCGCGGCCGTCGTCCACCGGCTTGGGCAGGCTGACGCCGATGCCGAGGGCGTCGGCCAGCTTGGCGTCCCGTTCGTAGACATCCTCGCGGAAGGCGACGCGGCCCTGGCCGTCGACGAAGGCGGTCCAGTAGAGCAGGCGCACGCCGATCTCGCGGCCCGTCTGGATGCGCTTGGTCTCGCGCGTGTCCTGGGCTGTGTCGAACTGGGCCAGCAGGGCCGGATCGGGCGACAGCAGCAGGCGGGCGAAGTCGACCGCGTTCTGGACGCGCACGCAGCCGTGGCTGCGCTGGCGCATGGCCAGGTTGAAGGCCGCCTTGGACGGGGTGTCGTGCAGGAAGATGGCGTAGCTGTCGCGCAGCTCGAACTTCACATAGCCGAGCGCGGCCGTCGGGCCGGCGCGCTGGATGACCGTGCCGTTCTGGACGTACATGTTCTGGCTGGCCAGATAGCCGGGGCCGCGCGGCAGGATCTCGTTGCGGGCGATCGAAGCCGGCACGTACCAGGGCGGATTGGCCACGACCGAGGCGAACGGCTTCTCCAGGCTGGGCGTCTGGTTGCTGGGCGAACCGCAGACGACGCGGTTGGAGTGCACCGGACGGCCGTCCTTCCAGTAGACCATGATGGCGGCGGCGGTGTTGACCTCGATGCGCTCCGGATTGACCTCGCGCTTGAGCCAGCGGCGGCGTTCCAGGTTGAGGGCGATCTGGCGGGCGCGATCCTCGGCCGAGGCCGAGAGCGAGCGCTGGCTGCCCGTGCCGATGCGGCCGTCGGCGACGAGGCCGTGACGGGTCTGGAAGCTGCGCATGCCGGCTTCCAGGTCGGGGCCGTAGACCGGGCCCATGGCCGCGATGCGGGCGCCGTCGGCGGCCGAGAGGTCGCCCTCGGCCACCAGGCGCTGGACGATGATCGGGATGCGCGGGTCGCTGCCGCCCGGCTCGATGTTCGCGCCGACGCGGAATGCGGGCCAGCCGCCGTTGTCGCGGATCAGGCGGCGGTAGCGGACATAGCCTGCCGACAGGTTGGAGTAGCCGATGTCGGTGGGGGCCAGCCCCTCGAACCAGTCGAGCAGGCGGTTGGTTGCGAGCGCGTCATTCAGCCCGGCGGGCAGGTCGACGCGGTTCTTCTGCATCTCCCACAGGTCCTCGACCGCCTCGGGGCGGACGCGGCCCTCGGCGAGGACGCGGGCGTAGGTCATGGCCGCGGCGGTGGTCTTCATCTCCGCGGCGTCGCGGTCGGCGGCCAGGGCGGTGAAATCGAAGAAGTCGGACTGCGACAGGCCGTGGCGTTCGGCGCGGGCGGCGGCGGTTTGCAGGGCGCGCAGGCGGTCGGCGGTCCATACCGGACGCCAGCCGTTCAGCTCGTAGAAGGCGCGCACATCGGGCTGGAGGGTGGCGGGCAGGCGGGCCAGCTGATCGTTGAAGCTGTCGTAGAAGGCGACGGCGCCCGGATCACGGGTCTGCGCCAGCGCGCTCGCGCCGAACGAGGACGCCAGCGCCGAAACCGCCGCGCCCAGACCCAGTTGCCTTCGATTCATCACGTCGCTCTTCGTCCGTTCCGTCGCACGGACCCAACGCCCACGCCCCGAAAGCCCAACGCGGACGACATTATCGGCGTTCCGGCCAAACAGAAAGGCGCCGGTCCGGAGACCGACGCCTTCTTGTCGTCTTGCACCTGCGGTGTGGCTGGAAAGCCAGACCGGAAGCGGCTTACTTCTTGATGAAGCCGGCGAACTTGTTGTTGAAGCGCGAGACGCGACCGCCGCGGTCCAGCATGTGCTGGTTGCCGCCGGTCCAGGCCGGGTGGGTCGACGGATCGATGTCCAGGTTCAGGGTCGCGCCCTCTTTCCCGTAGGTCGAACGGGTCTGGTAGCTGGTGCCGTCCGTCATCACCACGGTGATGAAGTGGTAGTCGGGGTGCGTGTCCGCCTTCATGGTCGTCGTCCGGTCTCTGCGCGGTGACGATGCCGACCGTCTGTGCGCGTAAAATGAGAAACCCGCCACGCTAGGCGGCGGGAATGAGCGGCGGCGTTTACACCGGGGGGCGTTCCGGGGCAAGAGGCGCGGCCATGACCGAAACCTCCGCACCGATCACCGACGCCCCTGACCTTCGCGGACGGCCGGGCGCCGGCGCGGTTCTGGCCGAGCAGATGGCCGAGGCGGGCGACCGCCGCGAGAAGCGCCGCGACATCCGTCCGCTGGCCCGGCTGCTGCCCTACGCCCTGCGCCACAAGGGTCATCTGGCGATGGCGGCCTTCTGGCTGATCGTGTCGACGGCGACCTCGCTGAGCCTGACGGCGGCGGCGCGCGGGGCCATCGACCATGGGTTCGAGAACGGCGGGGCCGGGCTGAACCTGTGGTTCCTGATGCTGGGCGCCAACGCCCTGTTCCTCGGCGTCGCCACGGCGGTGCGCTATTTCTACGTGACCAAGACCGGCGAGCGCGTCGTGGCCGACCTGCGCAAGGGGCTGTTCGACCGCATCCTGACGCTGGACCCGGCCTTCTACGCCAAGATCCGGACCGGGGAGGTGCTGAGCCGCCTGACCACGGACATCGCCCTGGTCGAGACCCTGATGACGACCTCGGTGTCGTTCGCCCTGCGCAACTTCCTGACCCTGGTGGGCGGGACCGTCCTGCTGTTCGTGGTCAGCCCCAAGCTGACCGGGCTGGTGCTGCTGGTGGTGCCGCTGCTGCTGGGGCCGATCTTCCTGTTCGGGCGCCGGGTGCGCAAACTGACCGTGGCCACCCAGGACCGGTTCGCCAATGCGGTCGGCTTCGCCGGCGAGAGCGTGGACGCCATCGAGACGGTGCAGGCCTTCGGGCGCGTCGCCAGCGCGGTCGCCCGGTTCGGCGCGGCGGTCGAGGACGCCTTCAACTCGTCGCTGGTGCGCATGCGGGCGCGGGCCCTGATGACGGCCATGATCATCGTCGTGATGTTCGGCGGCGTGACCCTGGTGCTGTGGCTGGGCGCGCAGGACGTGATCGCCGGGCGGATGAGCCCGGGGGCGCTGCTGCAGTTCGTGCTGCTGTCCGTCTTCGCGGCCGGGGCCGTGGGCGCCCTGGGCGAGAGCTGGGGCGACGTGCAGAAGGCCGCCGGGGCCATGGAGCGGATCGACGAGCTGATGCGGGCCCAGACCGCCATCGCCGCGCCGGAACGGCCCATCGCCCTGCCGGAGCCGCCCGTCGGCGAGGTGTCGATGTCGGCGGTGCAATTCGCCTACCCGGGGCGGCCCGACCTGCCGGCGCTGAAGGGCTTCAGCCTGACCGTGCGGCCCGGCGAGACCGTGGCCCTGGTCGGGCCGTCGGGCGCGGGCAAGTCGACCGTCTTCCGCCTGCTGCTGCGCTTCTACGATCCGCAGGGCGGGGTGGTGTCGGTGGACGGGGTGGACGTGCGCGAGGCCGATCCGGTGGCGGTGCGCGACCGCTTCGCCTGGGTTTCGCAGGAGGCGCCGCTGTTCTCCGGTTCCGCCAGTGAAAACATTCGCTTCGGGCGGGAAGCGGCGAGCGAGGACGAGGTTCGCACGGCTGCCGGGAAGGCACAGGCGCTGGGCTTCATCGAGGCCCTGCCCGAGCAGTTCGACACGCCCCTGGGCGAGCGCGGCAAGAGCCTGTCGGGCGGGCAGCGGCAGCGCCTGGCCATCGCCCGGGCCCTGGTCCGCGAGGCGCCGATCCTGCTGCTGGACGAGGCGACCTCGGCGCTGGACGCCGAGAACGAGCGGCTGGTGCAGACGGCGCTGGGCCAAGCCATGGAAGACCGCACGACCATCGTCATCGCCCACCGCCTGGCGACCGTGCTGCGCGCCGATCGCATCGTGGTGATGGAGGATGGCAAGGTGGTCGAAGAGGGCACTCACGCCGCCCTGATCGGCAAGGGCGGCCTGTATGCGCGGCTGGCGGAACTGCAGTTCCGGGCGGACTGAGGCGGTCATCCCGAACCTCCGGCATGGTCGGGGGCGGAAATGTGCACTCGAAAAAAATGGAGTGCACATTGTGCACAAATTCGCGTGTGACGGGGGATGGCGCGCGGGGCTCAACCCGAGCTGCGATGCTTGATTGTCAAAGACCCAAGGCCGCGAAGCCTAGCGGGCCGATGCGTCAGAGTTGGTCGTAAGGGCCGATTTCCTTATCCCGACCGTCAGACGACCATGCGGTCGATCAGGGGACGGGCCTTGAGCGAGGCGATGGCGCGGCTGATCGAGTCGAACACCGGGCCGGCGTCTTCCTCCATTTCGGCGTAGGCGCGTTCGAACTCCGCATCCAGACTGTCGAGCAGGGCCAGTTGTTCGCGGCCCTTGTCGGTCAGCTCGATCAGGACGACGCGCTGGTCGTCGGGATCGGGCCGGCGGCTGACCAGACCCAGTTTCAGCAGCTTGGGCATCTTCTGCTGGATGAGCTGGTGTGAACGGTTCAGGGCGCGCACGAGGTCGGCGACGGAGACCGGGCCGAGCGTCGCGATGGCGCCCATCAGGGACGAGGACTTGACCGGAATGACAAGGCCGGCCCGCTCGAACACCTCGGCTGACTGCTGCTCGATCAGTTCGCTCAACTGTTCGCTGAGACGGCCCAGGAAGGTGCGGTTCAACTCGATCATTCGCCCGCCAGCTCCTTAATCCAGGCGGCGATAGCCGGCCGTCTCGCCCGACTTCCACACGCGCTCAAGGCCGCTCACACGTCCGTTTTCGCGAACCAGGCGGAACCGGTAGTCATCCGTTCCCTGGACCGCAAACAGATCCTTTCCGATCGGATCAAGCGCCAGAACGAAGCGCTCGCGCCAGTGGTAGGCCAGGCCGGTAGCGGTGCGGACGAGCGCGCGGCCTTCATAGGTTCCGGCCGCCTCATCCAGGTCCGACGGGCTCACGGGTTCGCCGGAGAGGGCGAACTCGACCGGGGGCAGGGCCCACCGGGCCTCGGCGTCGCCCGCTTCCGCCCGGCTCTTCAGCAGGAATCTCTGCGCGGCCAGAAGGGCGTCCGAGGCCGCTACGGCGATGTCGGGGGTGACGCAGACGC
>Ga0209257_1000411_pt1 | contig 83024 bp, 78 predicted proteins | sample AraplaCvi_mCL_r2_FD_184277 | JGI IMG/M metagenome (GOLD analysis project Ga0209257, IMG submission 184277) | Arabidopsis root microbial communities from North Carolina, USA - plate scrape MF_Cvi_mCL_r2 (SPAdes) (version 2) | ecosystem: Host-associated > Plants > Roots > Endosphere | place: USA...
ACATCCGCCACACGCCGCCGGCCTCGCTGGCGCAACAGGCCAAGGTGCTGGCCGAGCCGCGCCTGCTGCTGGTGTATGCCAAGACGGCCATCGGCTACGGCGGCTCGTTCATTCCGTTCACGTTCCTCGCGCCGATCCTTACCGACGTGTCTGGCTTCAGCGCGGGCGCGGTGGGCTGGGTGATGCTGGTGTACGGCGTGTCGGTGGCGGTGGGCAACATCTGGGGCGGCAAGCTGGCCGACCGCATGGGCCCGATTCCGGCGCTGAGGATCATCTTCGCGCTGCTGGCCGCGGTGCTGCTGGTGTTCAACTTCGCGGCGCCGCACAAGTGGCTGGCGCTGGTGGCGGTGCTGATGTGGGGCGCCGTCGCCTTCGGCAACGTGCCGGGTCTGCAGGTGTACGTGGTGAAGCAGGCCGAGCGCTTCACGCCGCAGGCGGTGGACGTGGCCTCGGGCCTGAACATCGCGGCGTTCAACCTGGGCATTGCGGGCGCGGCCTGGGCCGGTGGGCTGATCGTGACGCACCTCGGGCTGATGCACACGCCGTGGATCGGTGCGCTGGTGGTGCTGCTCTCGCTGGCCCTCACGCAATGGAGCGGCACGCTCGACCGCCGCGCGGGCATTCCGGTTCGCGCTTCGGGGCCGGTGCCTGTCGGTCACTGAGCTTCGCTTTCTTCCCCTCTTTTCAAACGCACAAGAACACACCATGAACACGAACACCCGCAATCCCATTCCCGCCTTCGGCCTCGGCACCTTCCGCCTGAAGGGCCAGGTGGTCATCGACTCGGTGAAGAACGGCCTCGACGTGGGCTACCGCGCGATCGACACGGCGCAGATCTACGGCAACGAGGCCGAGGTGGGCCAGGCGATAGCCGAAAGCGGCGTGGCCCGCAGCAGCCTCTTCATCACCACCAAGATCTGGACCGACAACTACGCGAAAGACAAGCTGGTGCCCAGCCTGAAGGACAGCCTCGCCAAGCTGCGCACGGACCACGTCGACCTGACGCTGATCCACTGGCCCTCGCCCGGCAATGCGGTGCCGGTAGCGGAGTTCATGGGCGCGCTGGCCGAGGCCAAGGCGCAGGGGCTCACGAAGCACATCGGCGTGTCGAACTTCAACATCGCGCTGATGAAGGAAGCCATCGCGGCCGTGGGCGCGCAGCAGATCGCCACCAACCAGATCGAGCTGCACCCCTATCTGCAGAACCGCAAGGTGGCGGAGTTCGCCAAGAGCGTGGGCATCCACATCACCTCGTACATGACGCTGGCCTACGGCAAGGTGCTGAACGATCCCGTGATCGAGGCGATTGCGAAGGCACGCAACGCCACTGCCGCGCAGGTGGTGCTGGCGTGGGCGATGCAGCTGGGCTACGCGGTGATTCCGTCGTCCACCAGGCGCGCGAACCTCGAAGGCAACCTGAAGGCGCAGCAGCTGCGCTTGACGGATGCGGAGATGGCGCAGATTGCGGCGCTCGACCGCGGCGAGCGGCTTACCGACCCGGCCGGTCTGTCGCCGGCCTGGGACTGATCGTCAGTGCCTCCTGCCATGCGTGCAGGCGCGGCATCACGCGCTGATGGCGGCCTGCGTCTGCCGGCACTCTGAGTTGCACTTTGCGATTTGCCCCTCAGGCACTCCGGTGCTTCAATGTCGGCTCCTGCCATGACCAAGGAGACTTCCATGGCCTACGAAGCGCGATATGTCCTGCGACCCAACCCCGGAGCCGATCTCGGCGCCGTCATCGAAGCCCTGAAGGTGGGCGCGGCGCTCTGGAAGAAACACGGTGCGCCCAATCCGCAGCTATGGAGCGTGGCCGCCGGCGAACTGGGCAACTATGTTCTGACCGTGCAGTTCGAGAACGCTGCCGCATACGCGAAGGTCACGGACCCACTGTCGGCCGACCCCGAGTTCCGCCGCTGGCAAGCGGACAACGTGCGGTCCGGCGCGTTCACGTGGGTGCGCAGCAACCTGATGCGCGAGCTCCCCCTGCCCTGAAGCCACCGCCGTGCTCAATGGGAGCGTCGTTGTCCACGCTCCTTCGCGGCGCGTACCTCCGTCGAGATGGACGAGACCACGGCGGCCCATTCCTCTGCCGTGAGCAGCAGCGCCGTCTGCGAGTGAAGGAGCGTGTCTTCCTTGTCCAGGTGCACGGACATGAACTGCCGGTGCCGCTGCAACAGGGCCTCGGCCTCCGCGGCCGCCCTCGCATCGCCGGTCTCGGCGCGCTTCAAGTTGGTCTTTGCCTGCGAGAGAAGGCCGTTGCAGCACTCGCTCTCCGAGTCGAGTTCATCGAGAAGCTCGTCGGCTTCGCTCGACCTTCCGCGCAGCATGTTCAGCATGACGACGCCCTTGGGGCGGTGGGTCGTTTCTTCGAAGTCCTGGAGACGTTCGATGACTTCGATGGCAGACGCCGCGCGTTGTCCGGTGCGCGTGCCGTCGCCTGTCTTCATCGCCGTATCGAGTCGAGCCAACAACTCCCGGGTGCGGGCGTGCTCGGCGCGCAGGATGGCCCATGCGCATTCGGCTGCCAACATGCTTCACCTCCTTTGTGGAGCAGCGAACTGCTCCGGAATTGCCTGTGAGCCCTAGCCTTTAACGCCATGGTTCTACATCGTTGCAGCCGGTGCCGCAAGCCTCGTCTCGAAGGTCGGTTTGTCGCCCGCCCCGGGGATTGATACGACTGTTTCAGGGCCTCGTCTACCCAGGCCCGGGCCGCGATCGCGGCGGCCCGTGGCATTCTGAAGAAGGCGAATCTTCAAACCACACAGGCGATCGAGGAAATCCGATGCGGCATGAACGCTGGCTGCGCGCGTTCGCATGGGCCGGAAGCTGCGCGCTTCTGGTTGCGTTCAGCATGTGGAGCGGTGGCGCCGCCATTCCCGATGCGCCGGCCGCACCGGCCGCGGCGAGCAGCCGCGTCGTCTCCAGCACCATCGCCTCGGCCAAGACCGGCGCGACCTATCCGCTCGAAATCTACCTGCCCGCCTCCTACGACGGCGGCTCGGCGGCGTACCCGGTCATCTATGCGCTGGATGGCGACGCGGTCTTCAATCCGCCCGGTACGCGGTTCGCGAATTTCAGGGCCGTCCTCGAGGCGCGCCGCACGCAGGCGATCCTCGTGGGCATCGGCGGTTCGGCCCGCCGCGGAAGGGACTACCTGCTGCCCGGCGCCCTTGCGTACCACGACTTCCTCGCGCTCGAGCTCGTGCCCTTCATCGAAGCGCGATACCGCGCCGATGCGCGAAGGCGCCTGCTGACGGGCCTCTCGCTGAGCGGCAGCATGGCCGGCATCGCACTGTTCCTGGAGGGCGCGGAGGGCCAGCTGACGTTCTCGCACTTCCTGTCGTTCGAGGGCTCGTTCGGCGTTCAGGCGGACCGGCACCAGGCGCTCGAAGAAAAGATGCACGACGCGCTCGGCGGCAAGCCCTTGCCTGCAACGCTCTTTCTCACGCGCTGCGGCAACCCCGCCGAGTGCAACTTCGAGCCCGTGGACGGGATGTACAAGCGGCTCCTGGCCCGCTCGTACCGGGGCCTGGTGGCCACGGAAACGACGTATTCGACGACGCACATCGGCACCGATGTTCCGTCGTTCACCGACGCGATCGCGAAGCTGTTGCCGTAGTTCGCCTGGCCGGCGGGGGCAACGTCGCGGAGCAAAAGTTGCTGCGAAGGCGGTCGTCTTCATGCCGCGGGTTCGCAGATCGAATCGAGCGCGTACCTGAGTTCGCGCTCCTCTTGCGAGGTCATCGCGAGTGCGAGGGTGCGGAACTCGGCCTTGTAGCAAGGCAGCATCAGAGCCGCGGTGAGCGAGTGAACGCAACTGCCGCGCGCGATGTGCTCGTGGCATGCGACAACGCTGCGATGGATTTCGAGTGCGCGTGCGACGCGGGCCGAGGCCTGCGTTGTGGTGCCCACGTCGCTTCTTGTGATGCTCATTGCCGGCTCCTCATGGCGCGCTGCGAGTGGCGCCGTGAAGTCACTCTATTCAGCAGCAGGCGGAATGGTGAGTAACAACATCGTCGCGAATCCGGACGGGGCACTCCACAAGCCGCACAGGAAATCAGCGCCAGGTCGCGATTCCTGCCTTTCGTGAGAAATTTCTGAGCGGTTGACGATAGACAACAGTGTTAGCGCGCTCGGTGCCATACAACGCCCCGTCACTTGACGGGAGCGTATTGAATGGAACGAAAGATTCTCGTGGTCGGAGATCCGCCAGTCCCTGGCGGCCGGGTGCTGCCCTACGACGGCCCCTTGCTCGATCTGCATGGGCACCGCGTTGCCCTGATCGGCGGCAGGGCCTACTGCGAAGGCTGCAATAGCGTAGGCATCATCGCCAAGGCCGGAGGTCCACGGCGGCCGGAATTCATCTCGGAGGCCGCGCTGGAAGGAGACGTCGTGGTCTGCCATTGCGCACTTCCTCAACCTCTGCTCGCCACGCTGCAGCACACCTCGACATACGACGATGGGATGCATCATGCAACGGCGAAGGCCATGGCGTCGTTCATCTCGCCTGCTAGAGAAACAGCCGCATTGAAGAAGGCGGTCGACGAGCATGTTTCGCATCCGCCTGAAGCCGAGCAGATGGAAAAAATCTGCTCGAACATGACAAACAAGGAATTCGCCGTCTTGGTGATAAAGCTGCGCGACATGGCGATCGACTACATCTTGAAGAAACGACTCCCCGAATTGCAGCGGTGGGACAAGGAGGCCCAGGCGCGAACGGTCGAGTGGTTTGGCACAGCCGATCAGAGCATCAGGGAATATCTGCAGGAGGGCCTGGTCGCGTGCGCTCGCGTGCTTCGGGGACTGGAGCCGAAGAATTTCATTCGATACGCGGAAGGCGGCAAGATCGCGACCTGTGTACTAGCAAGCGCGAATGGTGCAGCCGCAGCGGCATGCAAGCCGGATACGGCTACCCGCACCATCGCGATCGCGTCCGTCTTTTGCAATTTCAGATTCGACAACAAGACCAACTTCGACACGGGCGCCGTGATGGATGGTGACTCAAGGCTATTGACGCTGGTGCATGAGGTGACGCACTTCGACGACACCTTTTCTTCGAACGACACCTGGTACGGAACAACTCAGTCGAGGGAGCACGCGGAACATCCCAGGTCTCGCTCCAACGCAGACAGCCTCGCGTCCTATATCCTCGGCGTTACCGGTTGAGACACATCGTGACCAAGCACCTTCGATTCCTGGGGCCCTTGACCCTCGCCCTCGCAATGCTCAGCCCGGCCGCCGCGCTTGCATGCAGCCCCATCAAGCTCTTCTATGTGCACTTTGAGCGCGATTCCGCGACGGTATCCACCGACCAGATCCTGAAGCTTGGCGCCTGGATGCAGGAGCTCCGGACTCGGTACCCCAACCACGAAGCAATCTACATCGGAGCCTCAGTCAATCCGGAAGAGCGAGACCACGATCCCAAAGGCCTGGGCCTGGAGCGGGCACGCAACGTGGCTCGCGTTCTTCGAGAAGAACTGCGCTTCAGCGCCAAGATCGCTCTTCCCAGGAGCAGCTATGTCGCCGACCCCGAGTCTCTCTCGGGCGGACCTGCCACAGACCAGCGGGTTCTTGGCGTGCAGCTCGACTTCCTGCCGGCTTGCCCGCATGAATGCACCTGCCAACTGGGCGACCCACTCCACACGCCGCAGACTCCTCGCTGATCCGACTGCGATCAGTTGAAGCTCACGCTCCTTTGCGCGCCGCAGCCCAGTCGAAAAGAATCTGCACCGCCTCGTGGTCCATCTTCTGCTCGGCGGGCAAGCTGCGTTGCGCAAGCGTCGCACCAGCCTCGGCCCGCAACACCTCCACATCGATCGGATGTCGAGCCGCCACGGTCACCCCGTCGAACGCTTCGCCCGACTGCGCAAGCGAAGCCGCGTAGTAAAGCTTCGCAATGCCCGCGATGTGCATCGCCGCCACGCACATCGCGCAGGGCTCGCACGAGGTGTAGAGCTCGCAGCCCGACAGGTTCACGGTGCCGAGCTTGCGGCACGCGTCGCGGATGGCTTCGACCTCGCCGTGCGAGGTGGGGTCGTGGTGGGCGACAGAGTGGTTGAAGCCTTCGCCGACGATCACGCCGTCTTTCACGACGACGGCACCGAAGGGCTCGGTGCCGGGCTCCTGCAGGGCCTGGGCAGAAAGGGCCAATGCCCTTTGCATGAAGTGTTCCCGGTACATGGTGCTCAGCCCTTTCTGGTGGCCGCGCCTTCGAGCGCGGAGAGAGATGGTGCATCGGTCTGCGGCGCGCGCGAATCGAACAGGCCGGCCGTGGTCGCTGCATAGCGGCGCGGGTCGAAGCGCAGCATGAGCGGCAGCAGCGCCACCACCACGGCAGCAAGGTAGGCCCACGCGAGCGTGAAGCCGCCGGTGTGCTCGCGCACCCAGCCGGTGACGAAGGGCGCGAGCGCCGCGATCATGAAGCCCACGCCCTGCATGAAGCCGGCGAGCGCGCCGGCCTGCGCGGGGTCGGGCAGATGATCGAGCGCGAGGACCATACACAGCGAGAACGCGCCGCCGAGGCCGAAACCCAGCACGACGGCGATGGCGACTGCCGGCACGGGCGCGTCGAAGCTCAGCGCGCAGAAGCCCGCGAGCTGCGCGGCGAGCATGAGCACCAGCCACGGCCGCAAGTCGCGCCCACGGCTGCGCGCAATGGCGGGCATGGCGAGCGCGGAGACCACCTGCGCGGCCGTCATCAGCGCGAGCACCGAGCCGCCCTGCTGCGCGGTCCAGCCCTGCTGTGCGTAGAAGTGCGGCAGCCAGGCGACGAGGCTGGTGTAGCCGCCGTTGATGAGGCCGAAGCACGCGGCCAGCAGCCACGCGCGGCGGCTTGCGAAGCAGCGCAGCCAGGAGAGGCTTTGCCTTGGCGCATCGGCGGTGAATTCCATGCGCCGCATGTTGAGCCAGTACAGCAGCGCGAAGACGGCAAGCAGCGCCCAGATGGACAGGCCCGCATGCCAGTCGGGCTGCGCACCGCCGAATGCATGCGCCACCCACGGACTGGCCATGGCGCCGAGGCCGCCGCCGCCCATGATGGCGGCGGAGTACAGCCCCGTCATGACGCCGACGCGCGTCGGATAAGCCTGCTTCACCACGCCAGGCATCAGCGCCTGCACCAGGCCGACACCGGCACCGGCGAGCGCAGCGCTCAACAGCAGCGCGGCTGCACCGCCGGCCGCGTATCGGCTCGCGCAGGCCAAGGCGATGACGGCAAGCCCGAGCGCGACCCCGCCGCGCGCGCCAACGCGCTGGCCGACGGCCGCGCCGAACAGCGAGGTCGCACCCATCGCGAACATCGGCAGCACCGTGAGCAGCGCCACCGCATGAAAGCCGATGCCGGTGGCAAGGCGGATGGGTTCGAGCAGCGGACTGCTCGACGTGAGAAAGGCGCGCAGATTCAGCGCGACCAGCACGATGACGATCGCGAAGGCGATGCCTCCGTCGCGCCTGTTCTGCTTTTGTTCCTCAGCCTTCACAGGAACGCCAGGTCGGCCCGAAGCACGCCGTTGCGCGCCACGATGCAGCCGCCCGCCACCACCAGCTTGCGCACGGGGCGCGAGACGACGGCGTGCGCGACGGTCTGCGCATCGACCAGCACTAGATCGGCGCGGCAGCCCGCCTCGAGTCCGTAGGCTTCGAAGCCACAGCCGCGCGCGCCCGAGTGGGTGACGGTGTCGAGCGCCACCGCGATCTCGTCGTCGCGGCGCAGGTTGTAGCGCAGGCCGATGATCATGGCGCGTTCCAGCATGTCGGGGTTGCCATAAGGCGACCACGTGTCGCGGATGCCGTCGTTGCCGCCGAGCACGGTCACGCCGGCCTGCCTGCAGGCCATGAGCGGCGGCACGGTGCGCGAAGGCGGCGCGCTGGTGATGAGCACCACGCCGAGCTTGGCCATGCGCGCAAGCAGTGCCTCGCGCTCGCGTTCGCTCACGTCGCCCAGGCAGAAGCCATGGCTGATCGCGACCTTGCCCTGCATGCCCAGCGCCTCGGTGCGCTGCAGGATCAAGTCGAGCGAGAACGCGCCCATGGCGCCGGGCTCGTGCAGATGGATGTCGACCGGACGCTGGTGCTTGTCGGCAATGCCGAAGAGCACGTCGAGCGACTTCACCGGGTCGCCGTCGATGGCGCAGGGGTCGAGGCCGCCGAGCACGTCGGCGCCCATTGCCAGCGACTGGTCGAGCAGCTCGGCCGTGCCGGGCCGGCCCAGCAGGCCCGACTGCGGGAACGCGACGATCTGGATCTGCTGCAGCTCGCGCAGCGCCTCGCGCGTGCGGATGGTGCCTTCGAGATGGCGCAGGCCGGCCTGCGTGTCGACGTCGACGTGCGTGCGCAGCCGCGTGGTGCCGAGCGCGAGGAATGCCTTGGCCAGCACCAGCGACTGCGCGGCCGCGTCGTGCCTGCTGGCATGGCGGAAGGCGCGCTCGTTCTCGATCTTGTCGATGAGGTTCGTGCCGACTTCGTTGCGGTACCAATCCATGCCCCACATGGTCTTGTCGAGGTGCGTGTGGCCTTCGACGAGGCCGGGCAGCAGCAAGGCGCCGTGGCCTTCCTCGACGGTGGCGCCGGTCGGAGCGGCAAGCTCCGCGCCGATCGCGGCGATGCGGTCGTCCTGCACCAGCACGTCGACGGGGGAAGCGCCCATGGGGCGCACGTTGCGGATCAGGAGCGATTGCATGTGGGGCAGTCCGTTTCTCTGTCTTGCAGGCATCAAGCCGGTTGCGCAGCGATGGCGCGGCGGGTCGTGTTCGGGGTGAGCAGCGCCACCACGACGAACACCAGCGCATTCGTCGCCAGCGCCACGAGCCCGGTGTTGAGCGACTTGAACACGACCGGCGCGGCCGGGAACAGCGTACCCAGGTTGGAGCCGGTGGTCATCATGAAGCCCAGCACTGCGCCGCCCGCCAGGATGCCCGCGAAGGCCGCGTGCCTGTTGCCGAAGGGCTTCTTCATGAGGCTGAAGAGCAGCGAAGGCAGCAGCTGCGTGAGCAGGCTCGACGCGAAGATGGCCACCGACACGATGGTGGTGCCGCCGCGCAGCACGAAGTACACCGCCACCAGCGCGAACACCGGCAGCACGCCGCGCGCCACGCGCGACACCTGTTTGTCGGTGGCCTTGGGCGCGAAGCCTTCCTTGTAGACGTTCTTGCCGATCACCGTCGAAGCCGTGAGCAGGATCATCGAGCCCGGCACCAGCGCCGTGAGCACGCCGGTGCCGCCGATCACGCCGACGAACCACGGGTCGAAGGTGTGCTTCACAAGGCCGAACAGGGCCAGGTCGACCTCGGAGCCCTTGAGCCCCGGCACCTGCAAGATGGCCGCGAAGCCGACCAGGAACAGGAAGGCGATGACCACCTGGTACAGCGGCATGAGGATGGTGTTGCGGCGCACCGCACTCGCGCTCTTTGCGGCATACACCGAGGTGAGGTTGAACGGGTACAGGTAGTAACCCAGCGCCGTCAGCAGGATGGTCGAGTTGTACCAGGTGAGGTTCAGGCCCTCCTTCGGGAATTCGAAGAAGCTGGGGTTGGCGGCATGGATGGCGCTGAACATCGGCGCGACGCCGCCGTAGTAGTGCCACGGCAGGTAGATGCCGAGGAACACGGCGAGCGCGAGGATCAGGATGTCCTTCACGATGGCGATGCTGGCCGAGCCGTGGATGCCCGAGAACAGGATGTAGCTCACCATGACCAGCGTGCCGATCCAGATCGCCACCTGCGGCGCGATGGAGCCGTACGAGGCCTCCGACACGATGATGCCCAGCCCGCGCAGCTGGATGGTGAGCAGCGCGACCATGCCCATGAGCGCCACGATGGACACCAGCACGCCCAGCGCGCGGCTGTCGTACTTGTGCGCGAAGAAGTCCGAAAACGACACCAGCTTGTGCGCGGTGGCGTAGCGCCAGATGGCCGGCAGCATCCAGAAGGCCATGAGGTAGGCCAGCCCGCCGTAGGCCAGGATGTAGAAGGCCGGCGTGCCCTTGCTGTACGACCAGCCGCTCGCGCCCAGGAAGGTGAAGGTGGAGAACGACTCGCCCGCCATCAGCAGGAACACCATGATGGCGCCCAGCCCGCGCCCGCCGATCGCCCATTGCTCCAGGCTCATGGTGCGCCCGCGCCGCGCGAGCACGGCGAGGCCCAGCGCGCCGATGACGAACAGGGCGATGACGCCGAGTGCCGCGTTCATCGCGCGCCTCCGGTGGAGGAAGAAGGCGCGTCGATGTCGCCTTCGGCGCGGTCGATGACCACCATGATGAGCGAGGTCAGCACCAGCCAGCTGACGTTCCACACCATCAGGAAGGGCATGCCGAGCACGAAGGTGGGAGCGACGGAGGACAGCCATCCCCCGCTGAAGAAGGCGGCGACCGGCAGCGCGGCAAGCCATTTGGCGGATTTCATGGGGGCCTCGATTCTTGTCTCGGGTTGGGATTTTCTGTAGTTTTGGTTAACCATACAATTTTATTTGGTTAACCAAACGGATGCGGATGGTACGGAGCGCAGGGGCCCGAGTCAATCCGGGGGCTTTCCCTGAGGGTGCGGTACGCAAGCAATAATCCGGTTGCCTATGCCCTCCGCCGCCCGCAAATCCCCAGCGACCGCCCCCTCCCCCGAGCTCACCGAAGCCGACGACCCGAACGTGGACGAACGCGTCTACGGCGCGGTCTCCAAGGCCTTGCTGAGCGGCAAGCTGCGCCCCGGCACGCCTTTGCGCGAGCGCGCGCTGGCCGAAGCGCTGGGCTGCACGCGCGGCGCGGTGCGCAAGGCGCTGGCGCGGCTGGGCTCGGAAAAGCGGCTGGTGCTGGAGCACAACCGGGGCGCCTTCGTGCCCAACCCGTCCATCGACGACATGCGCGGCATCTACCGCGCGCGCCGCATCGTGGAGGCGGGGCTGGTGACCACGCTCTTCGGCAATCTCTCGCGCGAGCAGGTGGCCGCGCTTCGCAAGCACGTTCAGGCGGAGCAAAAGGCCTTCAAGGAAGGCCGGCGCGAAGACGCGGTCCGGCTGGCGGGCGATTTCCACCTGCTGCTGGCGCAGATGGCGAACAGCGAGGAACTGCTGTCGTACATCCGGCGGCTGATTTCGAACACCGAGCTCTACAAGGCGCTCTACGACTCCGCCGAGGCCGCGAGCTGCGCGCCGCGCGAGCATGAGCAGATCATCGAGGCGCTGACCACGGGCAAGTCGCTCGACAAGGCGCTGGCGGTGGCGCTGGAGCATCTGGACGAGCTGGAGCAGCGCGTGATCGCGGGCGCGGCGGCCGAGCAGGAAGTGGACCTGGCGACGCTGCTGAACGGCGGCGCCACCAGCAGCGGCAACAGGAGCAGCAAACCGCACGCGCACGACCACTGAGGCATCCACGCTTCGCTCGCGGCCGAAGTGTGGCCGCGCCGGTCGGGGAATGATCGGCGCACCATGCACGCATCCACACCCTCCTCCATCGACAAGTCCCGCGCCAACCTGGCCTTCGAATGGGCGCTGCTCACGGTGCTCGCCACCTGCTGGGGCGCCTCGTACACCTTCATCAAGATCGGCGTGGCGACGATCCCGCCCGTCACGCTGATTGCGGCGCGCACGCTGATCGCCGGCCTGCTGCTGCTCGCGGTGCTGCGCATGCGCGGCGTGAAGCTGCCGAAGGAACCGGCGATGTGGCGGCGTTTCGTGCTGCAGGCATGCCTGAACAGCGTGTTGCCTTTCACGCTCATCGCGTGGGCGGAGCGCAGCGTCGATGCCGGCCTGGCGACCATCCTCAACTCGACCTCGCCGATCTTCATCTTCCTGCTGGGGCTGGGCCTCGGCGGCTCCGACAAGCCCACGCTGCGCCGCCTGTTCGGCGTGAGCGCGGGGCTGGCGGGCATCTGCCTGATCGTGGGCTTCGAGGCGCTGAACGGGCTCGGGCATTCGCTGCTCGCGCAGCTCGCGCTGGTGGCGGCCGCCGTCTGCTACGGCTGCGCCGCGATGTTCGGCCGCGTGTTCAAGGGGCTGGACCCGATGGTGCCGGCCGCCGGTTCGCTGATCAGCGGCGCGGCGATGCTGCTGCCCGCAAGCCTTGCCATCGACCGGCCGTGGACGCTCGCGCCGTCGGCCGCGTCGATGCTAGCGGTGCTGGCGCTCGCGGTGCTGTCCACCGCGCTGGCCTTCACCATCTACTTCAGGCTCATCAAGACGCTGGGGCCGATGTCCACTGCCGCGCAGGCCTACCTGCGCGTGCCCATCGGCGTGATGATCGGTGTGATGTTTCTGGGCGAGCGGCTGGCGCCCACCGCATGGATCGGGCTTGCATGCATCGTGGCCGGCGTCATCGCGATGACGATACCGGCGCGCGGCGCGGCAGCCCGGGCGGCGTGATCGTGCTCAGAGCAGTCGTTGATCGGCGGGCACCAGCAGCGTGCCCTTGTGCGCAGGGCGTCGGGTGACTCACGCAGCGAAATAAAGGAGGAGGCCGCAGGCCGGGGGACATTCGCGGAGGGAGTTACCCGATGGCCTGCGCACACCCCCAAGGCCTCAATCGATGCTGATGTTCGCAGCCTTCGCAACCTCCGCCCACTTCACGCGGTTGTCGTGCACAGTCTTCTTGAACTGTGCCGGCGACTCGATGCGCACGGTATTGCCCTGGCTCTCGAAGCGCTCGCGGATCTCAGGGGTTTCAAGTACCGCCTTCACGGCCGCGTTGAGCTTGTCGACGATCTGCGGGTCGGTGCCCTTCGGCGCGAAGATGCCGAACCAGATCGAGCTGTCGAAGCCCTTGGTGCCCGGCAGGCCGCTCGAGGCGATGGTGGGCACTTCTTTCACGGCCGGCACCGCGGCGGCGGTGGTCACGCCCAGCAGGCGCACCTTGCCGGCCTTGTAGTGCGGCAGCACGGTCTGCACCTGGTTCATGATGCAGCAGGTCTCGCCGCGCACCACCGACGTGATCGCCTCGGGGCCGCCCTTGTAGGGCACGTGCACCATGTTCAGGCCGAGGCGCGAATTGAATTCGGCAAAGGCCATGTGCGTGCCCGCGCCGTTGCCTGTAGACGCATAGTTGTACTTGCCGGGATTTGCCTTGACCAGCTCGACGAATTCCTTCAAGGTCCGCACGTTGATCACGTCGGGATTGATGGTGAGCACGTTCGAAACGTCGAGCACCGGCGCCACCGGCACGAAGTCGGCCTCCACGTCGAAGGGCAGCTTCTTGTAGAGCGCGGCGTTGCTGCCGTGCGTGGCTGCGGTGCCGAAGGAAAGCGTGTAGCCATCGGGCTTGGCGTGCGCCACGTACTCGCTGGCGATGTTGCCGGCGGCGCCCGACTTGTAGTCGATGACGACGGGCTTGCCGAGTTGCTTCGACAGCGGTTCCTGGATGACGCGGGCCACCACGTCAACGCCCGAGCCGGCCGGAAAGCCCATGATCAGCGTGACGGGTTGCTGCGGCCAGTCCTGCTGGGAGAAGGCGGCGGGCGCAACGAGCGAGGCAGCGGCCAGCAGCAGTGCGCGGCGGCCAATTCGAGAGAAGGGAGAATGAAACATGACTGTCTTTCTGCGAGGCAAGCGGTGCAAGCGCGCATTGTGGCGCGCCGCTGATGCCCGATTCCATATGAGCTTATGCGCGGCATGCACGCCGCGTGCCTGCTCTCCATAATCGCCCCATGGTCCGTTCCACCCAACAACTACACATCCCACGCGAGCCCGCGCCCCCGCGCGCGGCCGCCACCGTGCTGCTGCTGCGCGACAGCGCCGCCGGCATCGAAGTGCTCATGACCCGCCGCTCGGCCAGCGCCAGTTTCGCGCCCGGCGCCTACGTATTTCCCGGCGGCCAGATCGACGCCGCCGACGAAGCGGCCCAGCGCATCGCCGCGCATCGACCCACGCAAAGCGGCCTGCAGCGCACGCAGGCCATCGCGGCCATTCGCGAGGCTTTCGAGGAGCTGGGCGTGCTGCTCGCGCACCATGCCGACGGGCGGCCCGCCAACGCCGAAGACATCGCCGCCATGGACCGCGGCAACACGGCGGGCACGGCCTTTGCAGATCAATGCGCGGCACGCGGGCTGATGCTCGATGCAGACCGCGTGTTCACCTTCGCGCACTGGATCACCGACCGCGACCTGCCCAGGCGCTTCGACGTGCCCTTCCTGGTGGCGCGCATGCCCGAAGGCCAGGAGCCCGCGGCCGACGAGAGCGAACAGTTCGAGCCCTGCTGGGTGCGCCCCGCCGATGCACTCGCGCGCCATGCGGCAGGCAGCTTCTTCATGATCTTCCCGACCGTGCGCACGCTGCAGCGCATGGCCGCATATGCCACCGTGGATGCCCTGCTCGCAGCCTGCGCCGGCGAGACCCCGCTGTGGACCAGCTGCCCGCGCGCCGGCCTGCTCAAGGGCGAGGACGCGCGCTACATGGAGCACGAATCGCCGTTCGGCGAGCTCGCGCTGGTGTGCCCCGACGGACAGGTCATGCACGCACTCGACTGGCAGAGCGAACGCCCGGTGCCGCTGCTGAAGAACGTGATGCGCTTCACCGCGCCCAACCCGGGCGCGATGACCGGCCCGGGCACCAACAGCTACATCGTGGGCGATGCGGCCACAGGCTACATCGTGATCGATCCGGGTCCGGACGACGCCGGCCACATCGGCCGGCTGTGGGGCGCCACGCAGGGCGACATCCGCATGATCGTCTGCACGCACTCGCATGCCGACCACTCGCCGGGCGCGGCGCCGCTGCAGGCGCTGTGCAAGAACGCCAAGCCGCCGATCCTCGGTCTGGCCTCGAAGCCTACAGCTCGCGCCAGCGCGCGCTTCACGCCCGAGCGCGAACTGGCCGATGGCCAGCGGCTCGTGCTGTCGGGCACCACGGCCGAAGGCGAGCCCATCGCCCACACGCTGCGCGTGATCCACACGCCCGGCCATGCGGCCAACCACCTGTGCCTGGTGCTGGAAGAAGACGGGCTGCTGTTCTCCGGCGACCACATCCTCAACGGCAGCACCACGGTGGTCGATCCGCCCGATGGCGACATGACGGCATACCTCGATTCGCTCGACACGCTCGATGCGGCCTGCGCGGCCGGCGGCATCGACTTCATCCTGCCCGCGCATGGCTACGTGATCGGCTTTGCCCGCACCGCCATCGGCATGCTGAAGGCGCACCGGCTCAAGCGCGAGGCCAGGATCGCAGCCGCCATGCAGAAGCTGCCCGAAGGCACGCCCGAGCAATGGCTGCCGCTGGCCTACGACGACGTGCCCGAACGCATGTGGCCGGTGGCGGCCCGCTCGCTGGCCGCGCACGTGGCGCGCATCCGGCGACTGGCGGTGGCTCGATGACCAACAACAACAGGAACTCTCCGGGTGAAGACGAGGGCATCCGCCTCGCCAAGCGCGTGGCGGCGCTGGCCGGCGTGTCGCGGCGCGAGGCCGAGCTGCTGATAGAGAACGGTGCGGTGCGCGTGGACGGCGTGCCGCAGATGCTGCCGCAGTCGCGCGTGCTGCCGCACCAGCAGGTCGAGATCGAGGCCGGCGCAAAGCCCGAGCCCGTGCTGCCCGTCACATTGCTGCTGTACAAGCCTGCAGGCATGGCCACCGACATCGCGCACCGCCTGCTGGTGGCTGCGAACCATCACGAGCCCGAGCGCGCCGGACTGCGTTTTCTGCCGGCGCATGCGAAGGCGCAGCACTGCATGACGCCGCTCGAGACCGGCGCCAGCGGGCTGGTCGCTTACACGCAGGAATTCCGCATCGAACGCAAGCTGCAGGAAGACGCGGGCATCCTCGAGCACGAGGTGATGGTGGACGTGGCCGGCCCGGTGAGCCCCGAGGTGCTGGCGCGGCTGGAGCGCTCGCCCGCGCGCGTGAGCATCGGCCGCCAGAGCGACGAGCAAACGGGCCTGCGCTTCGCGCTCAAGGGCGCGCGGCCGGGGCAGATCGCCAATATCTGCGACGGCGTGGGCCTGCGCATTCTTGCGATGCGGCGCATCCGCATCGGCCGCGTGCCGCTGGCGGGGCTGCAGCCCGGCCAGTGGCGCTATCTCGCACCCCACGAACGCTTCTGAACAACGATGCACCGCAAGTTCGCGGCCCGCAATTTTCAGCCGTGGCCCCGATGGGCCGCCGACAGGGAGACTGAGCCAATGAAGTTCGGAACACCGAGCACCGCCCTGGCCTGCACCGTGCCGCTGGCACTGGTGGCGGGCTGCACGCTTCTCACGCCGTCAACGCCGTCCGCGCCCCCAGCGCCGCCGCCGGCCGTTGTCTCGAAGGACGGCCTCGCGCCCATCACCGAGGAGCAGGTCGAGCGCATCCGCGACGCCATCGGCGTCAAGCCCCCCAGCCCGGCTGTGGGAAAGGTGGTGCGCAGCGCCTCGCCGACCATCGAGTCCTTCGTGCGGACCGAAGGCTGCATCACCGCGCGCAACGGCGCGGTGCTCAACCCCTTCGCCGCGCCCGGCCGCCTGTTCGACGCCACGGGCTTCCAGGGCGGCCCGATGTCGGAGATGCAGTACCACGACAAGACCGCCTGCGTGACGGTCAAGCGCATCCAGAACTGGAAGATGGTCACGCCGAAGCTGCTGCGCTTCGAGGTGGTCTACGTGGGCGACGACGGTGAGGAACGCGCCGTCAAGCGCCACGAGTTGGTGCGCCAGCCCAAGGGCGGCTGGCTGTTCGCACGCTGAGGGCCGCGGTCACTGCTTCGCGGTGATCGGCGTTGCGCCCTGCGCAAGGTGCGCGTCGTCGGGCTCCCAGCCGCCGCCGAGCGCCATGAACAGCACCACTTGGTCGTCGGCCAGCTGCGCCTCGCTGGCCGCGAGGGCGGCTTCGCTGGCGGCCAGCGAGCGTTCGGCGTCGAGCGAATCGAGGTAGCCGGTGCGGCCGTTCTGGTAGAGCTGACGCGCCTGCGCGGCGACCTTCGCGCTTTCGTCGCGCGAGGCTTGCAGCGCGGCGTGGCGATCGAGTTCGCGCGCGTAGGTGCCGAGTGCAGTCTCGGTTTCGCGCAGCGCGGTGAGCACCGTGCCGTCGAACTTGGCGAGCGCGGCGCGCGTGCCGGCCTCGGCCTGGGCGATGCGGGACTGTGCGACGCCTGTATTGGGAATGGTCCACGAGATCAGCGGGCCGAGGCTCCAGGCGAAGGTGTCCTTGCGGCCGAAGTCGTCGGCATGGCCGGCGGAGGAGCCTGAAAGGCCCAGCGTGACTTTGGGATAGAGCTCGGCCGTGGCGACGCCGATGCGCGCGGTCGATGCCGCAAGGCTGCGCTCGGCCTGGCGGATGTCGGGGCGGCGGCGCAGCAGCGCGGCACCGTCGCCGACCGGCAGCGTGCCAGCCACGCGCGGCGGCACGGTGCAGTCGGCCACTTCGCGCGGGAAGTCCTGCGGCACTGCGCCAGTCAGCGTGGCAAGGCGATAGAGCGCGCCCTGGCGTTCGGCCTTCAGCGGGGACAAGGCGGCGTTGAGCTGCTGCAGTTGCGCACGCGCGCGGCCTGCGTCGATGGCACCGGCGCGGCCTGCACGTTGCAGGCGGTCGGTGACGTTGACGGCGTCCTGCTGCAAGGCGACAGACTTCTCTGCGATCTGCAGGCGAAGGCCGGTAGCGCAGGCTTCGGCGTAGGCACGCGCGGTGCCGGCCGCAACGTTCACGCGCACGAGGTCGAGCGCGGCTTCGGCGGCTTGGGTGTTGGCCTGCGAGGCCTCGATGCCGCGGCGGATCTGGCCGAACAGGTCGACCTGGTACGACAGCGAAGCGCCCGCGCTGTAGTTGAAGGTGCTCGGCGGCTCGTAGCCCTTCTGCAGCAGCGACAGCCCCGACACATGGCCGAACGAAGGGCCGCCGTTCACGCCGATGGTCGGGTACTTGGCGCCGGCCACTTCGTCTTCGATGGCGCGTTCGCGTTCGAGGTTGGCGACGGCCTGGCGCAGGTCGGTGTTGTGCGCGAGGGCCTGTTCGACCAGCCTGTCGAGCAGCGGGTCGTGGTACAGGCGCCACCAGTGGGCGGGCAGCGGCGCGGCGTTGGAGGACGCCTCGGCAAAGGGCCGCGCGGCGGCGCCCTGGCTGGCCAGCGCCTCGGGCGGCTGGCGGTAGTCGGGACCGACCGCCGCGCAGGCCGCGAGCCCGGCGGCGACGGCCAGCGATGCAAGGCGAAATGCGAAGCGGCTCATGGCGTTCATCCCTTCTGCGGCGCGGCTGCCGGTGCCACGGCGCTGTGCGCCGGCTTGTTCCCCAGCACCTGCACCGTGACCGTCTGGCCCGCGACGAGGCGTGCGCCCTGCGGCAGCGGATCGAGCTTGATGCGCACCGGAATGCGTTGCGCGAGCCGCACCCAGTTGAAGGTCGGGTTCACGCTGGGCAGCAGGTTGGCGCTGGTGGAGCGGTCGCGGTCGGCAATGCCGGCGGCCACGCTGTCGACCGCGCCCTCGAGCACCGCGCCGCCGCCCATCGGGGTGACGCGCACGCGGTCGCCGAGATGGATGCGCGGCAGCTTGGTTTCCTCGAAATAGCCTTCGACGTAGAACGACTGCGCATCGACCAGCGCGAGCACCGGGCGGCCCGCCGCGGCGTAGCTGCCCTGGCGCAGGTCGAGGTTGGTGACGAGGCCGTCGGCCGGCGCACGCACCTGGGCGCGCTGCAGGTTGAGGCGGGCCGAGTCGAGCGCCACCTCGGCCTGCGCGACGGCGGCCTGCATCTGCTCGACACGCGAACGGGTCTGCTCGCGCGACTCCTTCGACACCAGGTCGTCGAGGCCCGCGTTGCGCGCGTTCTCGCGCTGCACCTGGGCGCTCATCGCGCGCTGCGCGGCGAGCGCTGCCTGGGCCTGGCGCACGGCGAGGTCGTAGCGGGCGCGGTCCACTTCGAACAGCAGCGTGCCGGCGGCGACCGGCTGGTTGTCGCGGATCGGTACTGCCGTGACGAGGCCCGACACGTCGGGTGCGATCTGCACGACGTTGGCGCGCACGCGGCCGTCGCGCGTCCACGGCGCGAGTTCGTAGTGGTCCCACAGGCGCAGGCCGGCCCACACGGCGGCGGCCACCACGGCCACGGTGAGAAGAACGCGCCCGAGGCGCCGGGCCCATGGGTTGTCTGCGGAGGAACGGGGGGCTGTCATCGGAATCTCGTTGTCATTGAAGGTAGGAAGTGAGGCGGCTCAGTGCGTAGAGCAGCAACAGGTACAGCGCCATGTCGAACAGCGCGGGGTGCCACACCCAGCGGTAGGCGCCGGCGGCCGCAAGCAGTCGGCGCACGCCCCACAGCGCGAGCAGCGCGCCGAGGGCCAGCACCATGATCCAGGGCACGTAGAGTCCGTAGAAACTGGCTTCACCGATCATGCGGAAGCTCCTTGGGTGAGCGCTGCGCCCGCCAGCCTGGGCGGCGCATCGGGAAAGAGATTGCGGCGCAGGCCGACCAGTGCGGTGACGGCCGAGCGCGATGCGGCGGAAGAAGCGGTGCCGCGCGCGGCAAGCACGGCACCGAGTGCCTCGTCGATCTGCGGCAGCAGGTCGAGCGGGCGCGGGTTCGTGCGGCCTTCGGCGCGCTGGCGGAAGAAGCGCGAGATGCCGCCCAGCAGCGCGGCCGAGGTGGCCAACGGCAGCTGGGCGCGCACGCGCTGCAGCACGGCGATGTCAGCGCCCATGCGCAGGTCGCGCAGCGCGTCGTTGGCGGCCACGCCTTCGACGGTGCCGCCCGCCTGCGCGATGCGCGGCGCGAGCAGGCCGATGCGGTCGAGCATGCGCACGGCGTACGCATCGCTCTGCGCATACTGCGGCTGCGGCGAGGCGGCCATGTCGCCGAGCTCGCGCCAGGTGGCGCGCTGGATGCGGCGCGCGCTCCAGTCGGCACCGACCGAACGCACGAGCCGCGTGACGCGCGCCGCGACCAGCACGCCGACGATCTGGCCGATCATGCTGTTGATGAAGCTCACGAGGTCGGAGCTGGCGGTGTCGTGCAGCGCGAGCGTGCCGGCCACGCCGAAGATCAGCGCCATCGCGGGCATGAAATGCGTCGGACGCGGCAGGTAGAAGCCCAGCAGCAGGAAGAGCGGCGCGCAGATGACGACAAGCATGCCGAAGTCCTGCACCGTGGGCATGAGCACCAGCACATAGAGCGCCGAGATCGGGATGGACCACAGCGTCCACTTGAGAAAGCCGTGGATCGCCGGCACGGGGTCGTCCATGGTGGCAAAGAAGCAGCAGAAGACGGCGGCCATCATGGTGGCCGCCGAACCCATGGGCCAGCCGGTGACGATCCAGAACGCGCCGCACAGGCAGATGGCGATGACGGCCGCGAGCGCCGACAGCAGCGCCATGCCGTAGTCACGGTGCAGCACGCGGCTGCCGAGCGCTGCCGTGCGGCGCAGCGGCGCGGCGCCCTTCAAGCCTTCGTCGATGTCCAGGCGCAGCCGGGCGCAGGCAGTCCAGCCGTCGACGAGTTCTTCGAGGCGCCCGGCGAGGCCGATGCGCAGGGCGCGGCCCCATGGCGTGGGCTGCTGCGCGTCGGCAGGAGCGGCGCTCAATGCGTCGATGGCACGGCGCAGGGCTTGCAGGCGCTCGGCACTGTGGGCGGAGGCAGGTTCGGCCTCCTCGCGCAGCCACTGCGCGGCCTGCGCGAGCACCGCGGCCACGTCGGGTGCGAGTTGCCCTTCGGCCTGCTCCAGCGCCTGCAGGCGGTCTTCGACGGCCGAGAGCGCGGGCGTGAGCGCGGCAACGCGGTCCTGCATCGCGCGGATCGCGCCGGCGGTCCAGCGCAGGTGCGTGGTGTCGAAGGGCACGTGGGTGGAGAGCAGGCGCAGTTGCGTAATGTCGCCTGCGAGGCGGCGGCGGTCGTCGTCGAGGCGCTTCGGCTCGGCGCCACTGCTGCGGCCGGCGGGCTGCAGCAGGTCGCCGAGCCATTTGCGCGCGTCGAGCAGCGTGCGATCGAGCAGGCCCAGCACGGTCGGCGCAAGCCCCGCCGGCAGCACGAGGCTGTGGACCAGCGTGGCGCAGAAGATGCCGAGGCCGATTTCTTCCACGCGCGCCACGGCGGTGTCGAACAGCGCGAGCGGCGTCTGCACCGACGGAAAGCCGATCAGCGCGGCCGTGTAGCCCGCGAGCATGAACACGTAGGAGCGCGGCGTGCGGTCGAACAGCGAGATGCACAGGCACAGCCCCACCCACAGCGCGAGCACCAGCGTCAGCAGTTCCGGCGCGTTGGACAGCGCGGGCACCATCAGCACGGTCGCGGTGCAGCCGATGAGCGTGCCGCAGAAGCGGTACAGCGCCTTCGAGCGAACGGCGCCGGCCAGCGGATGGGCGACGACGTAGGTGGTCATGAGCGCCCAGAACGGGCGCGGCAGGCCGGCACGGCTGGCGAGGTACATCGCCAACATGGCGGCGGCGAAGCTCTTGCCGGAAAAGAGAAGCTCCGCGCGGCTGAAGCGCGGAAGACGGAGCGCGGGCATTTCTTACCTGCGCCCTTCCTGCGGCGATTGCTGCGCCTGCGGCGCCGGGACCGGGCGCCCCAGGCGCTCCTCAAGCACGCCGAACACGCGCAGGCAGGCAGCGATGTCGTCGTCGGACACGCCTTCGAACAGCTCGCCGCGCATCAGGCTCAGCGCCGCCTCGATGGGCGCGCAGGCGGCCTTGCCTGCGGGCGTGAGGTGCAAGGTCTTGGCGCGGCGGTCGGCCGGATCTTCGCGGCGCTCGACGAAACCGGCCTCCACCAACTGGTCGAGCGAGCGCACCAGCGACGGGCCTTCGATGCCCAGTGCATCGGCCAGCACGCCCTGGCGCACTTCGCCGTTCATGCGCCCGAGCATCACGATCGGCCAGGCCAGCGTTTGCGACACGCCGACGTGCGCCACCGCCCTGTCCGCCGACGCGCGGTAGCCGCGCTGCAGCACCGAGAGCGCCATGCCGAGCCGCATCAGCGCGTTTTCGCGCTTTGGGGAGGAGTTGCTCGATTTGCTCAAGATAGCCGCCTATTAATTAGCATGCTATCGATTATACGGGTAACTACCAATCCATGCTGGCGGCAAGGCTGCCGCCCGCCTTCAGCAGTCGAAGGCGCGAAAAAGGAAAAGGGAAGAAAAGTGTGAAGCCCGCCGATAAGCCGGATTCTGTGCATCGAGGGCCTCTTGCGAAGCCCTCGACGTGACCGCCATTACTCTGGGCCGTTTGTCGCCAAACGGCTCGATGCCACCTACCCGCCAGCTCAGCGGAACCACCTCGATACTGGCCTACTTGGTGTTGCTGCGCGCAGAGATTGCCCGTTTCACCCGAACTCAATCGGCTCGTCTCTGTTGCTCTGATCCTCACCTCACGGTGGAGAGTCGTTAACTCCTGCGCTGTCCTGTGCAGTCCGGACGTTCCTCCAGTGCGGTCTTTCGACGCGGCACCCGAAGGTGTCGCCCCTTTCGGGCTTGCACCAGCGGCGGTCTGGCGTGCTTCACGGGGTGGATTATCGCCCCTGCCCGGGCGCATGGGCGGGCTGGTCCCACAATGCGCGCTGTCCATCCGTCAAACGCATCGACCCAAGGAGATTCCATGAAGGCCCAGAACATCCTCCAGACCATCGGCAACACGCCGCACATCCGTATCAACCGCCTGTTCGGCAATGCGAAACAGCAGGTCTGGGTCAAATCCGAGCGCGCCAACCCCGGCGGCTCGATCAAGGACCGCATCGCGCTGTCGATGGTGGAAGACGCCGAGAAGAGCGGCGCGCTCAAACCCGGCGGCACCATCGTCGAGCCGACCTCGGGCAACACCGGCATCGGCCTCGCGATGGTCGCGGCCGTGAAGGGCTACAAGCTGATCCTGGTGATGCCCGACAGCATGTCGGTCGAGCGCCGCCGCCTGATGCTGGCCTACGGCGCCACCTTCGACCTGACGCCGCGCGCCGGGGGCATGAAAGCCTCCATCGCGCGCGCCGAGGAAATCGTGGCCGGCACGCCCGGCGCGTGGATGCCGCAGCAGTTCAACAACCCCGCGAATGTCGACGTGCACGTGCGCACCACGGCCGAGGAGATCGCGGCGGACTTTCCCGACGGCGTCGACGTGCTGATCACCGGCGTGGGCACGGGCGGCCACATCACGGGCGTGGCGAAGGTGCTGAAGAAGAAGTGGCCCAAGCTGCAGGTGTTCGCGGTCGAGCCGGTGGCCTCGCCGGTGATTTCCGGCGGCGCGCCGGCACCGCACCCCATTCAAGGCATCGGCGCGGGCTTCATCCCGAAGAACCTCGACACCTCGCTGCTCGACGGCGTGCTGCAGGTCGACGCCGAACCGGCGCGCGAAATGGCGCGCCGCTGCGCGGTCGAGGAAGGCATGCTGGTCGGCATCTCGTCGGGCGCCACGCTCGCGGCCATCGCGCAGAAGCTGCCCTCGCTGGCGCCCGATGCGGTGGTGCTGGGCTTCAACTACGACACTGGCGAGCGGTACTTGTCGGTAGAAGGCTTCCTACCTGCCTGACCCGCTATCCCTTTCATAGCGCCCAGGCGCTTAAAATGCGCGGCCTGCTTGATAACTACAAGCCCCACGCCATGCTGAGAATCTCCGAACTCAAACTCCCGCTCGACCACGCGCCCGACGCGCTGGCCGCACTGATCGCCAGGACGCTCGACGTCCCCCTCGAAGCGATCGCCGCCCACACCGTCTACAAGCGCAGCTTCGACGCGCGCAAGATCGAACTGCTCACGGTCTACATCTGCGACGTGCAGTTGAAGGACGCGAAGCTCGAAGCCGCACTGCTCGCGAAGCACGCCGGCCATCCGCACATCCAGAACGCCCCCGACATGCGCTACACGCCGCCGGCCAATGCGGCCGAAGGCACGGCGCGGCCGGTGGTGGTCGGCTTCGGGCCCTGCGGCATCTTCGCGGCGCTGATGCTCGCGAAGATGGGCTTCAGACCCATCGTGCTCGAACGCGGCAGGACCGTGCGCCAGCGCACCCGCGACACCTGGGGCCTGTGGCGCAAGAGCGTGCTCAACCCCGAGTCGAACGTGCAGTTCGGCGAAGGCGGCGCCGGCACCTTCTCGGACGGCAAGCTCTACAGCCAGATCAAGGACCCGCGCTTCCTCGGCCGCAAGGTGATGGAAGAGTTCGTGAAGGCCGGCGCGCCGCCCGAAATTCTCTACGTCGCGCATCCGCACATCGGCACCTTCAAGCTGGTGAAGGTGGTGGAGAACATCCGCGAGCAGATCGTGGCGCTGGGCGGCGAGATCCGCTTCGAGCAGCGCGTGACCGACGTGCACATCGAAGACGGCCACCTTCGCGGCCTCACCGTGCTCGACCAGACCACAGGCACGAGCAGCGAACTGCGCGCCGACCACGTCGTGATGGCGCTCGGCCACAGCTCGCGCGACACCTTCGAGATGCTGCATGCGCGCGGCGTGCACATCGAGGCCAAGCCCTTCTCCATCGGCTTTCGCGTCGAGCACCCGCAGGGCCTGATCGACCGCGCTCGCTGGGGCCGTCATGCGGGCCACCCACTGCTCGGCGCGGCCGACTACAAGCTGGTGCACCACGCGAGCAACGGCCGCTCGGTCTACAGCTTCTGCATGTGCCCCGGCGGCACCGTGGTGGCGGCCACCAGCGAGCCGGGCCGCGTGGTCACCAACGGCATGAGCCAGTACTCGCGCAACGAGCGCAACGCCAACGCGGGCATCGTGGTGGGCATCGACCCGAAAGACTTCCCCGGCGATGCGCTCGCGGGCATCGCCTTGCAGCGCGAACTCGAAAGCAACGCCTTCGTGCTCGGCGGCGGCGACTACCGCGCGCCGGGCCAGCTGGTGGGCGACTTCATCGCCGGCCGGCCCTCGACCGCGCTCGGCAGCGTGATTCCGTCGTACAAGCCCGGCGTAACGCCGACCGACCTGCACAAGGCGCTGCCGGCCTACGCCATCGAGGCCATGCGCGAGGCCTTCCCCGCCTTCGGCCGCAAGATCAAGGGCTTCGACACGCACGACGCGGTGCTCACCGGCGTCGAAACGCGCACCTCGTCGCCGATCCGCATCACGCGCGGCGACGATTTCCAGAGCCTCAACGTGCGCGGCCTCTACCCGGCCGGCGAAGGCGCAAGCTACGCGGGCGGCATCCTGTCGGCCGGCGTGGACGGCATCAAGGTGGCCGAGGCCGTGGCGCACGGCGTGCTGGCCGAAGCCTCGGCACTGAGCCACTGAGCCGCCACCCGACATCGAGACCTGCATGGCCAGCGCCGACTTCCATTTCTACGAACCCGCCAAGGGCCACGGCCTGCCGCACGACCCGTTCAACGCGATGGTCGGGCCGCGCCCCATCGGCTGGATCTCGTCGCAGGACGCGCACGGCGTGCTCAACCTCGCGCCCTACAGCTTCTTCAACGCCTTCAACTACACGCCGCCGCTCGTCGGCTTCGCCAGCATCGGCGCCAAGGACAGCCTGCATAACATCCGCCAGACGCGGGAGTTCGGCTGGAACCTGGCAACCCGGCCGCTGGCCGAGCAGATGAACCGCTCCTGTGCGGCGGTGCCACCCGAGGTGAACGAGTTCGAACTCGCCGGCCTCGCCACGGCCGCCTCGCGGACCATCGCGGTGCCGCGCGTGGCCGAAAGCCCCGTGTCCTTCGAGTGCAAGCTCACGCAGATCCTGCAGCTCGAAGGCGTGGACGGCGTGCCCGTGCAGACCTGGCTCGTGCTCGGCGAAGTGGTGGGCGTGCACATCGCGCGCCACCTGCTGAAGGACGGCATCTACGACACCGCCGCGGCGCAGCCCATCCTGCGCGGCGGCGGCCCGGGCGACTACTTCGAAGTCAGCCCCGACAATCTCTTCAGGATGTTCCGGCCGCGCTGAACGCGCTGCGCCGGCCTTCTTTTTTCCAATCCTTTCCACAGCGCCCCCGCATGACCGACGCTTCCACCGCCACCCCCAAGACGAACGCCCGCCCGCCCCGGCGCCAGCAACTGGACATGGCCGACCAGCTGAAGCAGCTGCAGGCCGGTGCAGGAACAGACGCGGGCGCAGACGCGCCGGCGCAGCAACAGCAGCAGCAGCGACCCCAGCAGGCCTCCCGCCCGCCGCGGCAGAAGAACGCCGGCCGCGGCCCGCGTGCGCAGCAGCCCCAGCAGCAGAAGGCGCAGGCGCAGCAGCAGCAACCGCAGCGCGCGCCGCGCAAGGTCAACCCGGTGCTGGAGCGCCTGTTCGAGCTGTACCCGCAGCTCTTCGGCGCGCGCTTCGTGCCGCTGAAGCTCGGCGTGTACGAGGAACTGCTTGCGCGCCATCCCGAGGACTTCAAGGCCGAAGACCTGAAGATCGCCATGGGCCAGCACGCGCGCTCCACGCGCTACCTCGAAGCCGTGGCCGCCGGCCTGGCGCGCCACGACCTCGACGGCAACGCGCTCGACCCGGTCGCGCCCGAGCATGTGCACCACGCCATCCTCGAGCTGCACCGCCGCCGCATGCTGCGCAACAACGGCAACGCCGAAGAACTGCGACCGCAGCTGGTGGCGCGCATCGCCAAGGCCGTCGAGGCCTCGGGCCTCGACCGCGAGGCCTATGCGGTGCTCGTGCGCTCGCGTGACGCGAACGCCAACGCCGTGGTCGACGAAGCCCTGGCCGAACTCGCCGAGCAGGCCGCCAAGCGCGAGGCGCTGCTGCGCGCCTTCGAGGCCAGCGGGCGAAGCGAGCAGGAGTTCGCCGACATGTACGGCATGAAGCCCGGCGACGTGACGCGCACGCTGCAGCGGGTGCGCGACGACAAGAAGCGGGCAGAGGCCGCTGCGGCAGCAGCAGCTGTGGCAGCAGCAGCTGTGGCAGCAACGGACGTGCAGGCAGCGCCCGAAGCAGAAGCCGCCCCCGACGCGCCCGCCGCCGACTGAAGCACGGCGCGCCAGCCCCAATGCAAAAAGCCGCCACATCACTGTGGCGGCTTTTTTCATGGGCGACGCGATGTTTGCTGCGTCCCCGCAGCTTGCTCAGCGCGCGTTCTGCAGCGCCGCAATGCGCTCCTCGATCGGCGGGTGCGTGGCAAACAGCTTGCCGATGCTGCCGGTGATGCCCATGGCTTCGACCGCCTTCGGCAGTTCGCCGGCCGGCAGGCCGCCCAGGCGCGCAAGCGCGTTCATCATCGGCTGGCGGTTGCCCATGAGCGCGGCCGAGCCGGCGTCGGCGCGGAACTCGCGGTGGCGCGAGAACCAGGCCACCACCATCGCGCCGGCAAAGCCCAGGACGATGTCGAGCACGATGGTGCTCACGTAGTAGCCGATGCCGGGGCCCGACGAGCGGTCGTCGCCGCGGCGCAGGAAGCTGTCGACCGCATAGCCGATCACGCGCGACAGGAACACGACGAAGGTGTTCATCACGCCCTGGATCAGCGTCATGGTGACCATGTCGCCGTTGGCGATGTGCGCCACCTCATGGCCGATGACGGCCTCAACCTCTTCGCGCGTCATGTTCTGCAGCAGGCCGGTGGACACCGCCACCAGCGACGAGTTCTTGAACGCGCCGGTCGCGAAGGCATTGGGCTCGCCTTCGAAGATCGCAACTTCGGGCATGCCGATGCCGGCCTTGTCGGCGAACTTGCGCACCGTGCCGACGATCCAGGCCTCGTCGGGCGACTGGGGGTTGTCGATCATGCGCAGCCCGGCCGTCCACTTGGCCATGGGCTTGCTGATGAGCAGCGAGATGATCGCGCCGCCGAAGCCCATCACCAGCGCGAAGCCGAGCAGTGCGGTCAGGTTGAGCCCGTTGGCCGTGAGGAAGCGGTTGACGCCGAGCAGGCTGGCGACGACGCCGAGCACCGCGACGACCATCACATTGGTCAGGACGAACAGAAGGATACGTTTCAAGTTGAATTCTCCGTGGGGAAATCTGCCACCCAGATGAGGGCTTCACGGCCCTCTTCAAGCCGTGCGCGGCATGGAGGTCCTGGGTGTTGTTGTGCGTTGTGGGGCGCTCCGGCCGGCGGCAGCCGGTAGAAACATGATAGGAGCAAAAGTTCCAACGCCCGGGTATTCCCCGGCCGCGCAAAGGCCTGTCGGTGAACTCAGAAGAGGCCTGTCGTTCCCGGTGCCGGGCGCGTGGCGATGTCGGCGTGCAGGCGGGCGCTGCGGCGCATGCCCTGCGTCAGGCGCACCGCGAACAGCATGCCGTTGACCAGCACCAGCAGCGCCGCGAACAGCGCCCACAGCGTGTACGCACCGGCGCTGGCCGTGCGCGCGGCGTCCAGGCTCGGGTCGATGCGCACCAGCGTCGTGCCCTCGGCGTCCTCGCCGACGGCGGTCACCAACCCCTCGAGCACGAAGGGATGCAGGCCGTCGGTGGTGGCATTGCGCCGCAGGCGCTCCCAGCGTTCGAGCAGGGAACCGCGGGGCGCGTCATCGGCCGGGGCATCGGCGCCGTCTTCGCCCGGCTCGGCGTCGGACTCACCCGACTTGCCCTGCGCATCGCCGATGCGGGAAGTGGACGTCAGCAGCACGCCGCCCTTGGCCGGCACGATGGCCGGGCGCGCGGCCGCGATCTTCGCGGCGACCACGCTGTCGACGGCCTGCCGCAGCACGCGCTGCACGGTCGCGAGCTGGCTGCGAGACAGCACGAGGTCAGTGTTCTCCGCGCCCGTCTTCGCGCTGGCGGCCAACGCCGCCCAGGTAGTGACTGGCGTGTCGGCACCGTCCTTCTCGACGGTCGCGTCGATCGCGCGCACGAGTTCGCGCTGCAGGCGGGCGCAGGCTTCGGGCGAGAGGCCGCCGCTGTCGTGGCAGGCAGCCTCGATCATGGCCACCGAACGGTCGAAGCCGCGCACGATCATCGGCTCGTTCTCGCGCGCGCGGTAGGCCGCGAGCGGGTCGGGCGCCTGGCCCAACTGCATGCGCAGCATCGCCATCAGGGCGGCCGACATGCCGTTCTCCGACGCGCGGATGAAGTCCGCCCGGGCGAGCGCCAGCACGCTCTGCGGAATCTCCAGCGCGGGCACGACGGGATCGGAGCCGGCCCAGCGCACGGTGGTGCAGTCGATGACCGGCACGGCGTGCGAGTCTTCGCTGCGGCCGTTCATGTCCATCTCGCAGCGGGCTTCGCCTTCCATGTTCGCGAAGCTGGCCCACTTCGGCGGGTTCTCGCCCACTTGCGCGGGGTTGGCGTAGCCAGGGCTCTTTGCATGCGAGATCCAATGCGCGACCACCGCCGCCTCGCCGCGCAGGTCGGGCGCCGCCAGCGCCAGCGCGCCGAGGGCCAGCAGCCCGACCAGCAACAGCAGCAGGTGGCGCCCCCAATACACGGGCCGGAAGCGCCGCCATTCGTCGGCCACGGACCACTTGTCGCCGAAGCTCACCGCGCTGTAGTCGCTGGTGCGCAGCTCGGCCTCGATCACCTCGCCGTACGGCACCGACGCGGGGTTGCTCCAATGCGAAGGCAGCACCAGGCTCAGCTTGTCGCCGATGAACATGCCGACCTTCCTGACCGCCACGTTGCGCGCGTCGGCCACGGCAATCTGGTTGAGCATGCCGCGCACGCGGTTGACGGGTTGCGGCTGGCGCGCCGCCGCCGTGGCCGACGGCCGGCGCACGAAAAGCCATGCGGCCCACAGCGCCGCGAGCAGGCCCGCGCCCAGCAGGTAGGCCTGCGCGCCGCGCGTGGCGTCCCAGGTGGCGATCCACAGCAGCACGAAGGCGGCCAGCCATGCGAAGGAGGACGCCCAGCCGCCGCGGCCCATGCGGCTCGCGACTTCCTCGGGGGTCTCGGTGCGCTGGCCGAGGATGTCGACCTCGCCGCGTTCGTAGCGGGCGAGCGGGTTCGCGTCCTGGGCAACTTCGTCGAGGCTCGGCAGCGCGCCGGCTTCGCCGCGCTTCCATTGCTTGTCCTGCGCCTGTTGGCGCTGCGCGCGCTGGCGGCCTTCGAGCAGGTCGAAGCCGTTCACGCGGATCACCACCGCGCATTTCTTGCTCAGCACGACCAGCGCCTCGTTGTGCGGCTCGATGTACTCGATGGCGTCGTAGGGCAACAGCACGTCGACGTCGCCGATGGTGTCGTGCTCGGTCGACGAGCCCTGCGTCTGCAGGCCGTGGCGCAGGAAGGCGCCGCGGAGTTCGCGCACCTCGTCGTCGACCGTGAGGCCCTGCCCCATCAGAAAAGGCTGCAGCGCGGATTTCTCTTCGTCGGTGATCCGGCGCAGCACGGGCGTGTTGCGAAAGCCCTTCAGCGCATCGCGGTTGCCGGAACGGCGCGAGGCGTAGACGATGAAGCTGTAGATCGCGTAAAGAATCAGCCCGACCTTGAGCAGAAGAATGACGGTGTCCATGTTGTTGTCTGAGCCCCTCTGAAATGGAAAGCAGTCCGCGTGCGGCGCACGCGCTGCGGCGGGCCTCCCGAGCCCGCGAAAACTACACCTGCAAGGTGTTCGGCAAGGGCCGGAAGACCCCCGCGTCGACGTAGAAGGATGCCGCTGTATTTTCAGCGCACCAGCCGGGCACGCCGAGCACCGGAAGGGGTACGAAAGGCTTCGTTTGGAGCCAGTCCGCATCGAAATTCTTCGCAATCGCTGCGTCGTCGAGGGCCGGCGGTGCGTCCATGTCGCGAGGCAGCAGCACGTGCGCCGTGATCGGCTTGCGCGGCGTCACCAGCTTTTCGAGCAGCGCGTGCCCGAACAGCAGCAGGCGCGCTTCGCTCCACAGGCCGCGTTGCGTGACGAACAGCGCATGCCAGTCGCGCGCGACCAGCGCGCGCCACAGCGCGGGTGGCGCATCGAGCAGCGCGCCGTTCTCGTCGAACAGCGTGAGCGCGTCGCGCAGCGGACCGCGCACGGCCGCGACGCCGCTGCGCGCGATCTCGCCCGCCTGCAGTTCGTTGAGGCGGCGCTTGGTGTGCGGAAACGCGAGCCACACGAGCCCGTTGAAGAAGTCGTGAAGGTTGTCGCGCGTGGGCACGCTGCGGGTCTGGAAGATGTGCGCCTCGTAGGCCTGGCCTGGAGGCAGTGCGTCCTGGTGCACGAAGTCGGGCACCTGCGCGGGCTTGATGCCCTGCAGCGCGGCGGCGACTCCGCCATGCTGCGCGGCCTGCGCCACCGCTTCGCCGCTCGAACGATAGGGCGCAAGCCAGGGCTGCGCCCAGTCGACCGCCGGCAGGATCAAGGCGCGGGCGCGCCCGTCCAGCGGATGCGGTCGGGATGCTGCATCACCGCGAACTCCGCGGTGAGCTTGTCGAACAGCTTGAGCGAGCTGCCGTGCTTGCCGAGCAGGCCGGCGGTGCGCAAGGCTTTCGCCACGTCGTTGAGCGGTACGTCCTTGCCGCTGCGCAATGCGGGCGCGGCCTGCAGGATGAACTCGGCGGCTTCGGACGGAGGTTGCGGTTGCGGCGCGGCGGGCGCCTTGGCGGCCGTCTTGCGGGCCGTCTTCTTCGCCGCGGCCTTCTTCGCTGCAGGTGCGGGGGCGGCTGCGGTCGTCGTGCCGGCGCTCTTCGCGCGCGAGGTCTTGGTGCCAACCGATTTGGCGGAGGCCGCCTTCTTCGCGGGCGTGGTGCGCACCGCGGGCGCGGCGTAGCTTGCGCCGTGGTGCGCCAGGTCCATGAAGCTGTCGTAGATGCCGACCGTTTCCTCGCCCGTCTTGCCCTGCTGGCCGATGCCGCAAACGCGGCAGCCCTTCTCGCGCAGGCGGATCACGAGCGGTGCGAAGTCGGAGTCGGACGAGACCAGCACCACCACGTCGGGACGCTCGTCGATCACGAGGTCGATGGCGTCGACGGCCAGTGCGATGTCGGTGCTGTTCTTGCCGGTCGACAGGTTCACCATCGGGCGCACCGACAGCCGCTTGAACAGGGCCTGGCGGTTCACCGCCATCTCGGCATTGCAGTAGGCGCGGCGCACGTGGATGGCGCCGTACTCGTCCATCGTGCGCTGCACGGCCTGCTCGATCACGTCGGCCGAGACGTTGTCGGCGTCGATCAGCAGCATCACGCGAATCATTGGCTCACCCCCAGGCTGCGCGCACTTCGTGTCGCTTCTCCCACCCCCTCACCGGGGGCAACACCAACGGCCCGGCAAAGCCGGTTCCGTGGTGTTGCTCGACGGGATCTTGCCAACCTCAGATGCCGCGCGTTGAGCGACTGATCGCGTGATGAAAGACTCACAAGAGCTTCCAGTTGACGGTTTCGCCGCCGCGCAGCGGCTTCAGCGTGGCATCGCCATAGGGCACGGTCTCAGGCACGGTCCAGCTTTCGCGCTTGAGCGTGATGGTGTCGGTGTGGCGCGGCAGGCTGTAGAAGTCGGGGCCGTGGAAGCTCGCGAAGCCTTCGAGCTTGTCGAGCGCTTGCGCGTTGTCGAAGGCTTCGGCATACAGCTCGATCGCCGTGAGCGCGGTGTAGCAGCCGGCGCAGCCAAGTGCGTGTTCCTTCAGGTGCGCCGGGTGCGGCGCGCTGTCGGTGCCCAGGAAGAAGCGGTCGCTGCCGCTGGTGGCCGCCTCGACCAGTGCCACGCGGTGCGTCTCGCGCTTGAGCACGGGCAGGCAGTAGTAGTGCGGGCGGATGCCGCCGGTGAAGATGGCGTTGCGGTTGTAGAGCAGGTGATGCGCCGTGATGGTGGCTGCCGTGAAGCGGCCGGCGTCGCGCACGTAGTGGGCGCCTTCCTTGGTGGTGAGGTGCTCGAACACCACCTTCAGTTCGGGGAAGTCGCGGCGCAGCGGAATCATCACGCGATCGACAAAAACGGCCTCGCGGTCGAACAGGTCGATGGCGGGGTCGGTCACCTCGCCGTGCACCAGCAGCAGCAGGCCGTGCTTCTGCATGGCTTCGAGCGTCTTGTAGGTCTTGCGGATGTCGGTCACGCCGGCATCGCTGTTGGTGGTGGCGCCGGCCGGGTAGAGCTTGAGCGCGCGCACGCCGGCCTCGGCAGCCAGCGCGATTTCCTCGGGCGGCAGCTTGTCGGTGAGGTAGAGCGACATCACGGGCTCGAAGGCGGTGCCTGCGGGCACGGCGGCACGGATGCGGTCGCGATAGGCCACGGCCTGCGCGGCGGTGGTCACGGGGGGACGCAGGTTCGGCATGATCAGCGCGCGGCCGAACTGGCGCGCGCTGTGGGGAACAACGGCTTCGAGGGCGGCGCCGTCGCGCACGTGCAGGTGCCAGTCGTCGGGGCGGGTGATCGTGAGGGTGTCTGTCATGGCCCGGCAATTGTCGCATCGCCCCCCAGCAAATACTCGCGCACCAGCGCCCGCGCGCGGTGCAGCCGGCTCTTCACGGCGCCCGGCAGTTCGTCGAGCCGTTCCGCGATCTCGGCGATGGTCAGCTCCTCGAAGTCGCGCAGCAGCACCACTTCGAGGTAGTGCGCGGGAAGCGACTCCAGCGCGTGCGCGAGGTCGATGCGCAAAGCGCCGTCGCTGCGGCTGGCCAGTTGCCGCTCGGCCACCTCGTCGTCGAGCGGTTCGTGCCGGAACATCGCGCGCTGCAGCCTGAGGCACTCGCGCCGGATGACGGTGAAGAGCCACGACGAGAACGCCGCGGCCGCCTTCAGCGCCCGGACCTTGCGGGCGATCACCAGCAGCGACTCCTGCACGGCGTCGTCGACGTCGCTGGCCTGGCAGTGCCGCCAGGCGTAGCGGCGCGCATCGGCCTGGCAGACCGCGAGCAGGCCCGCGATGGCGGCGGGGTCGCCGGTCTGCGCGGCCTGGATCAGGCCGGTGCGGTCGATGCCCACGGCCATGGCTCAGCGCCCCTTGCCAGGTTTGCGCCCGACCATGGCGCACATCGGGCAGAAGCCGAACAGGCCCGTCAGCGCGAGCGTCGCGCCCGTGAGCCCGGCGATCACCGCGAGCCCGAAGCCGGCCGTGCCCCAGCTCATGGCGGCGAAAAGCAGGCCGGCGAGGCCCATGACGATGCGCAGCGCGCGTTCCCAACCGGGGACATTCTTGACGTAGACCATGGTGACTCCTTCGATCCTTGGGTGCATGAGGAAGACCCTCGGAAACAAGGAGGCGTCGAACCCGCCGAACGGTTCGCGGGAATCCACAAATTTTCCACTGCCGGGAGCCGACGCAGCGTGGCCGCACTCGGCGACACTGCGCTTTTTCCATCACGCGCCTGACGCCAGCAGCATCATGTCGGAAGCCTCGTCGCAGTTCGTCGACTTCATCGTTGACCGTCTCCGCGGAATCCCGCGCATCGCCAAGACCCGATTCTTCGGCGGAACGGGGCTGTCGGCCGACGCCACGCAGTTCGCGATGATCATGGGCAGCACCGTGTACTTCGTCGTGGACAAGGACACCCGGCCGAAGTACGAGAAGCTGGGCAGCAAGTGCTTTGCCTACGACACGAAGGCTCGGCGGGTGCAAGTCAAGAAGTACTTCGAGGTCCCCATCGAGATCATCGAAGACCATGAAGCGTTGGCAGCCCTGGCAAGGGAAGCTGTTCTGGTGGCACAAAGCCTGAAGAAGCCGGCCGGCAAGGTCACCTAGCCTTGTGGATCGACGGGAGCGGCATCGTTCATGCGCTCCTACGCGAGATCGGCCATGCAGACTGCTTTGCCTCGCCCCACCTCGCAGGAGATACTGTTTCCTCCGCGCAGGCCCAGGCTTCCTTGCGAAATGCAGTCAAAAGAATGATGAGCACGACAGAGCCCCAGCTGATCTCCCCGGCACTCGCCGACAACGGCCCCGCCGCCCTGTTCACCGCGCCCGGCGGCGCCCGGGCCTTCGCCGTGCGCTGGCAAGGCGGCGTCCACGGCTATCTCAACCAATGCCCTCACGCGGGCGGCCCGCTTGATTTCGAGGGCCAGGTGCTGGAGAGTTCAGGCCGCTTTCTGATGTGCGCGCGGCACGGCGCCATCTTCGAGCCCGACACCGGCAAGTGCGTCGGCGGTCCCTGCCGCGGTTCGCGGCTCACGCCGCTGGCGGTGCACGAAAGAGCGGACGGTAGCGTGTGGCTCGGCCGGGCCGAGTGAAGACAACCCTTCAGGAGAAAAAAGAAATGCGCAACAACAATCCTCTTGCCCTGTCGATCGCGGCGCTCGCGCTCAGCGGCCTCATGGCGGGCTGCACGGGCATGTCGGCCGGCAGCGGCAAGGCCTTCACGGGCATGAGAGTCACGTCGAGCGCTTTCGTCGACAACGGCGTCATTCCGTCCGACCACGCCGGCGCGGGCGACTGCGGCGGCAAGAACGTCTCCCTGCCCGTGGCGTGGAGCAACCTGCCGGCCAAGACGAAATCGGTCGCCGTGCTGGTGTTCGACCCGGACGGCGCGGCCGGCCTCGGCGTGTCGCACTGGGTGGCCTACAACATCGCGGCCGAGCGCGGCGAACTCAAGGCGGGCGAAGGACAGGCGGGCTCGAACTTCAACTTCACCATGGGCCCGAACGTGGCCGGCGCGCCCGCCTACCGCGGCGTGTGCCCGCCGGTGGGCGATCGGCCGCACCACTACGTGCTGACCGTGATTGCCACCGACCTCGCACCGGGCAGCCTGCCGGCCGGCCTCGCGCGCGATGCGCTGCTGGCCGCGCTCAAGGGCCATGCGCTGGGCGGTCAGAGCGTGGTGGGCCTCTACAGCCGCTGATCTCTCGTTAACAAATGTAATAATTAAGTCCTCACCCCCTGACATCCACAGCCGCTTCCTCGAAAGCTTCATCGATGGCCCTGCCCGCAGCCGCGTTCGCCCCCTCTTCGCTTTCGCCGACCCACGACGACCTCGACGGCATGTTCGACCTGGCGCCCGTCTCGCTCTGGATCGAGGACTACGGCGACCTGAAGCGCAAGCTCGACGGCTGGCGCGCCGAGGGCGTCACCGACCTGGTGGCGCACCTGTCGGCGGACCCGCAGCGGGTGAGCGACTGCATGGCGCTGCTGAAGGTGCTGCGGGTCAACCAGCACACGCTGCGGCTCTTTGCAGCCGACAGCCAGCAGACCCTGCTGGGCGCGCTGGACCGCGTGTTCCGCGGCGACATGTCGGCCACCGTGGTGCACGAGCTCGACCAGCTGTGGCGCGGCCAGCTCACCTTCGAGAGCGAAACCGTCAACTACGCGCTCGACGGCCGGCGGCTCGACGTGCGCGTTCGCGCCCGCGTGCTGCCCGGCCACGAAGACTCCTGGAGCCGCGTGCTGGTGTCGCTCGACGACGTGACCGAGCGCGTGGCCGCGCAGCGCCTGCGCGACGAGAGCGCGAAGCACGCGCGCAGCCTGTTCGACCGCTCGCCCGTGTCGCTGTGGGTGGAAGACTTCAGCGCGGTGCGCTCGCTGCTCGAGAGCATCCGCGCGCGCGGCATCACCGACTTCGCCACCTTCATCAAGGTGCACCCCGAATTCGTCACGCGCTGCATGCACGAGATCCGCGTCATCGACGTGAACCAGGAGACGCTGCGCATGTTCGGCGCGCCCGACCTGCAGACGCTGCTGGGCAACATCTCGCGCGTCTTCCGCGACGAGATGCGCGAGTCCTTCGCCGAGCAGCTGCAGGACCTGTGGAACGGCAAGACGGTGCAGCAGCGCGAGGTGCTCAACTATTCGCTGTCGGGCGAGGCGCTGAACATCCACATGCAGTTCGCGGTGCAGGACGACCGGCTCGACACCTGGGACCTGGTGCTGGTGTCGCTGGTCGACATCACCGCGCGCAAGAAGGCCGAGGCCTACCTCGAATACCTCGGCAAGCACGACGTGCTCACGCAGCTGTGCAACCGCACCTACTACACCGAGGAGCTCAACCGCCTGTCGCGCAAGGGGCCGTGGCCGGTGTCGATCGTGGCGATCGACCTCAACGGGCTGAAGCAGATCAACGACCACGAAGGCCATGCCGCCGGCGACTCGCTGCTGCGCCGCATGGGCGAAGTGCTCGACAAGGCCGTCGCCCTGCCCGCCTGGCCCGCGCGCATCGGCGGCGACGAGTTCGCGGTGCTGCTGCCCATGACCGACGAGCGCGGCGCCGAGGCGATGCGCGAGCGCATCCTCACGCTGCTCGAAATGAACAACCAGTTCCATGCAGGCCAGAGCGGCCATGCGCTGAGCCTGGCCATCGGGCTGGCGACCTGCCACGGGGACGAGTCGCTGGAGGCGGCGCTGCAGCGGGCGGACCGGGCGATGTACGTGGACAAGGCGCAGCACTACGAGAGCACCGGGGTGGAGCGGCGACAGGCGTAGCCGCCGGCCATCTATCGCGCCTCCGGCGCCTGACCGGGCACCGGCCGCGCCCGCTGCAGAATGAAATCGATGAAGGTCCGGATCGCCCGCGTGTGCTGACGGTTCGGCATGTAGAGCATGAACATCTGCGTGCCGAAGATGCTCAGGCGCCAGTCGTCGAGCGTGGTCACGACGTCGCCCTTGCGCACGTCTTCCTGCACCACGTAGTCGGGCACGAGGCCGATGCCCAGGCCCGCGAGGACGGCCTGGCGCAGGAATAAAAAGTTCTCGGAAATGAGCGTCGGCTCAAGGATCACCTCCCGCCGTGTCTCGCCTTGGTAGGCCGACACGCGCAGCTGCCGGCCGATGACGGCGGCCGTGACCACCGGCGCGCCCTGCAACGCGTCGAGCTGCACGGGCAGCGGATGCTTCGCCGCATAGTCGGTCGAGGCACAGGCCACGTAGCGCACCGGCCCCATCTCGCGCGCCACGAGGTTCTGCGGCGGCTCGGGAATCACGCGGATCGCGATGTCGACCTCGTCGCGCAGCAGGTCCTCGATGCGGTTCTCGAACACCACGTCGAGCACGATGCCGGGGTACTGGCGCTTGAAGTCGATCAGCCAGTCGGCCATCACGAGCTGGCCGTAGCCGCTGGGCACGCTCAGCCGCACGCGGCCCTGCAACTCCTGGCCCAGCGTGGTGACCGATTCGCGCGCGGCCAGCAGCTCGCCCTGGATGGCGATGCCGTGCTGGTAGAGCCGCAGGCCGATTTCGGTCGGCTCGGCGCGCCGCGTGGTGCGCCGCACCAGCTGCGCGCCCACCGAGCGCTCGAGCTGGTTCAGGTGGTAGCTGACGTTGGCACGGCTCATCTTGAGGCGGCGGGCGGCGGCGCTCAGGTTGCCGGCGTCGAGGATTTCCACCAGCAGGGTGAGCGATTGGAGGTCCATGCGGCGATTGTGTCAAAAATTCTTTGACAGTCTGTCAACCGTCTATGCAATTGTCAAAGAGGCGGCGCGGTCCAAGAATGCGGGGTTCACCCCAGAGCCTCGGGCCCGCCGGCCCGCAACGCAAGAGACAAGCGACACGCACATGGCCACCAGCACTCCCAGCCCCTCCACGTCCACCGGTCCCGTGACCTTCGAGCCGGCCCACGTTCACGGCGACGTGTTCGTGGTGACCATCGACAACCCGCCCGTCAACGCCCTGGGCGTGGATGTGCGCCGCGGCCTCGTGGCCGCCATCGACGCGGCCGAGGCCGACGGCGCCGCGAAGGCGGTGCTGATCGTCGGCGCGGGCCGCAACTTCATCGCGGGCGCCGACATCCGCGAATTCGGCAAGACACCGCAGCCGCCGTCGCTGCCCGAGGCCTGCCTGAAGATCGAGAACTGCACGAAGCCGGTCGTCGCCGCCATTCACGGTGCCGCGCTCGGCGGCGGACTTGAAGTGGCGCTGTCGGCGCACTACCGCATCGCCTCGCCCACCGCAAAGCTCGGCCTGCCCGAAGTAGCGCTGGGCCTGCTGCCCGGCTCGGGCGGCACGCAGCGCGCGCCGCGCCTGATCGGCGTGAAGCCCGCGTTGGAGTTGATGCTCAGTGGCCGCCATGCCGGCGCCAAGGAAGCGCTGTCGCTCGGCCTCGTCGACCGGCTCGGCAACGACGCCGACGCGCTGGCCGAGGGCCTCGCCTACGCGCAGGAACTGATTGCCGCGAAGGCCCCGGTGCGCCGCACCCGCGAAGCCGCCGGCCTCGCCGACACCGCAGCCAGCCGCGCCGCCCTCGAAGCCGCGCGCGCCGACACCGCCAAGAAGAGCCGCGGCCTGTTCTCGCCGATGAAGATCATCGAAGCCGTCGAAGGCGCGCTCACGCTGCCCTTCGACGAAGGCATGGCGCTGGAGCGCAAGCTGTTCCTGCAGTGCATCGACAGCCCACAGCGCGCCGGCCTGATCCACGCCTTCTTCGCCGAGCGCGAAGTGCTGAAGGCGCCCGAGACCAAGGCCGCCAAGCCGCGCGCGCTGGAGTCGGCCGGCATCGTCGGCGGCGGCACCATGGGCGCCGGCATCGCAGTGGCGATGCTCGACGCGGGCCTGCCCGTGACCATGATCGAGCGCGACGACACCCAGCTCGCGCGCGGCCGCGCCAACGTCGAGAAGGTGTACGACGGCCTCATCGCCAAGGGCCGCATGACGCCCGAAGCCAAGGCCGCCGTGATGGCGCGCTTCAGCGGTTCGACCTCCTATGACGCGCTCGCCAACGTCGACATCGTGGTCGAGGCCGTGTTCGAAGAGATGGGCGTCAAGAAGGCCGTGTTCGCCGAGCTCGACCGCGTGTGCAAGCGCGGCGCCGTGCTCGCCACCAACACCTCGTACCTCGACATCGATGAGATCGCCGAAAGCATCTCGCGCCCGCAGGACGTGGTGGGCCTGCACTTCTTCTCGCCCGCCAACATCATGAAGCTGCTCGAGATCGTGGTGCCAGCCAAGGTGAGCGCCGACGTGGTCGCCACCGGCTTCGAGCTCGCGAAGAAGCTCAAGAAAGTGCCGGTGCGCGCCGGCGTGTGCGACGGCTTCATCGGCAATCGCATCCTGGCCGTGTACCGCCAGGCCGCCGACCACATGATGGAAGACGGCGCCTCGCCCTACGAGATCGACGCGGCCGTTCGCAACTTCGGCTACCCGATGGGCCCGTTCCAGGTGTCGGACCTCGCGGGCGGCGACATCGGCTGGGCCACCCGCAAGCGCAAGGCCGCCACGCGCGACCCCGAGGCGCGCTACGTGCAGGTGGCCGACCGCATCTGCGAGCGCGGCTGGTTCGGCCAGAAGACGCAGCGCGGCTACTACCTGTACCCCGAAGGCGCGCGCACCGGCGTGCCCGACCCCGAGGTGCTGGCCATCATCGACGCCGAACGCGTACGCGCCGGCATCAAGCCGCGCGCCTTCACCGAAGAGGAAATCATGCGCCGCTACATGGCCGCGATGATCAACGAAGGCGCCAACGTCGTGCTCCAGCGCATCGCGCTGCGCCCGCTCGACGTGGACGTGACCTTCCTCTACGGCTACGGCTTCCCGCGCCACCGCGGCGGCCCGATGAAGTACGCCGACACCGTGGGCCTGCCGAAGGTGCTGGCCGACATCCGCGAGTTCGCGAAAGAAGACCCGATCTTCTGGAAGCCGTCGCCGCTGCTGGTCGAGCTGGTCGAACGCGGCGCCGATTTCGCAAGCCTCAATCAATCCGAGTAAGCACAAAGGACATCGTCATGCGTGAAGCCGTCATCGTTTCCACCGCCCGCACCCCGCTCACCAAGGCGCACCGCGGCGAATTCAACATCACCCCCGGCGCCACGCTGGCCTCGTTCGCGGTGAAGGCCGCGGTCGAGCGCTCGGGCCTGGACCCGGCGCTGATCGAGGACGCGATCCTCGGCTGCGGCTACCCCGAGGGCACCACCGGCCGCAACATCGCGCGCCAGTCCATCATCCGCTCGGGCCTGCCCATCAGCATCGCCGGCACCACGGTGAACCGCTTCTGCGCCTCGGGCCTTCAGGCCATCGCGATGGCCGCCGGCCGCATCGTCGTGGACGGCGCGCCGGCCATGATCGCGGGCGGCGTGGAGAGCATCTCGCAGATCCGCGGCCGCAGCCCCAGCGACGGTGGCGACCTCAGCCTGGACCCGTGGATCGTCGAGCACAAGCCCGAGCTCTACATGGCCATGATCGACACGGCCGACATCGTCGCCAAGCGCTACAACATCAGCCGCGAGGCGCAGGACCGCTTCTCCGCCGAGAGCCAGCGCAAGACCGAAGAGGCGCAACTGGCCGGCCGCTACAAGGACGAGATCGTGGCCTGCACCACCACGATGGCCGTGACCGACAAGGAGACCAAGGAAGTCACCTACCGCGAAGTCACCGCCATCGAGGACAACTGCAACCGCCGCGGCACCACCTACGAAGCGCTCGCCAAGCTGAAGCCGGTGATGGGCGAGGACAAGTTCATCACCGCAGGCAACGCCTCGCAGCTGTCGGACGGCGCATCGGCCTGCGTACTGATGGAGGCCAGGGACGCGGAGCGCGCCAACATCAAGCCGCTGGGCGCCTTCCGCGGCCTCGCGCTGGCCGGCTGCGAGCCCGACGAGATGGGCATCGGCCCGGTCTTCGCGGTACCCAAGCTGCTCGCGCGCCACGGCCTGAAGGTGCAGGACATCGACCTGTGGGAACTCAACGAAGCCTTCGCCTCGCAGTCGATCTACTGCCAGGAGAAGCTGGGCATCCCGTCGGAGCGCCTGAACGTGAACGGCGGCGCGATCTCCATCGGCCACCCCTTCGGCATGACCGGCGCACGCCTCACGGGCCACGTGCTCATCGAAGGCAAGCGCCGCGGCGCCAAGTACGCCGTGGTCACGATGTGCATTGCCGGCGGCATGGGCGCAGCCGGCCTGTTCGAAATCTACTGAGGAGCCCGCAATGGACCTGAACTTCACCTCCGAAGAAGAAGCCTTCCGCAGCGAAGTGCGCGCCTTCCTGGCCGCCAAGCTGCCGGTACGGCTGTCCGAGAAAGTGCGCAGCGGCAAGATCCTCGAGAAGGCCGACATGGAGGAATGGCACGCCATCCTCAACGAGCGCGGCTGGCTCGCCAACCACTGGCCCGAGCAGTACGGCGGCCCGGGCTGGACGGCGGTCGAGAAGTTCATCTTCGAGCACGAATGCGCGCTGGCCTTCGCGCCGCGCATCGTGCCCTTCGGCGTGAACATGCTCGGCCCGGTGCTCATCAAGTACGGCAACGAGGCGCAGAAGCGCCACTGGCTGCCGCGCATCCTGAACGGCGACGACTGGTGGTGCCAGGGCTACTCGGAACCCGGCGCGGGCTCCGACCTCGCGGCGGTGAAGACTTCGGCCGTGCGCGGCATCGACGCGCAAGGCGACCACTTCATCGTGAACGGCCAGAAGACCTGGACCACGCTGGGCCAGCACGCCAACATGATCTTCTGCCTGGTGCGCACCAACCGCGAGGCGAAGAAGCAGGAAGGCATCAGCTTCCTGCTGATCGACATGACTTCGCCCGGCGTGGAAGTGCGCCCGATCATCACGCTCGACGGCGAGCATGAAGTGAACGAGGTGTTCTTCTCCGACGTGCGCGTGCCGGCCGAGAACCTCGTCGGCGAGGAGAACAAGGGCTGGACCTGCGCCAAGTACCTGCTGACGTACGAACGCACCAACATCGCGGGCGTGGGCTTCTCGGTGGCCGCGCTCGAGCAGCTCAAGGGCATTGCCGCGACGCAGACGAAGAACGGCAAGCCATTGAACGAAGACCCTGCGTTCGCGGCACGCATGGCACGCGTCGAGATCGACCTGGAGAACATGAAAACCACCAACCTGCGCGTGATCGCGGCAGTGGCCGGTGGCGGCGTGCCGGGTGCGGAAAGCTCGATGCTGAAGATCCGCGGCACCGAGATCCGGCAGGAGATCTCCTCGCTCGCGCGCCGCGCGATGGGCGTCTACGGCCGGCCCTTCATCGCCGAGGCATTGAAGGACGGCTATGAAGGCGAGACCTTCGGCCCGGCCTATGCATCGGCTGCCGCATCGCGCTACTTCAACAACCGCAAGCTGTCGATCTTCGGCGGCTCGAATGAAATCCAGAAGAACATCATCAGCAAGATGATCCTGGGCCTGTAAGGAGACATGCAATGAACTTCGAACACACCGAAGACCGGCGCATGCTCGCCGACAGCCTGAACCGCTTCATCAGCGAGCAGTACGCCTTCGATGCGCGCGACCGCATCGCGAAGTCGCAGCACGGTTTCAGCAAGGAAATCTTCCAGCAGTTCGCCGAACTGGGCGTGATCGGCGCGCTGTTCGGCGAGGCCGATGGCGGCTTCGGCGGCGGCGGCTTCGACATTGCCGTGGTCTTCGAGGCGCTGGGTCGTGGGCTCGTGGTCGAGCCGCTGCTGGGTGCGGTGATGGTCGGCGAGGCGATCAGCGCCGCCGGCAGCGACGCGCAGAAAGAGAAGCTCGGCGACATCATCAATGGCGTGACCGTCGCGGCCTTCGCGCACGACGAAGCCGACACGCACTACGATCGCACACGCGTGCAGACCAGGGCCGAACGCAGCAACGACGCCAGCGATAGCGGCTGGGTGCTGCACGGCGCCAAGGCCGTGGTGCCGCAGGGCGAGCAGGCCGACCTGTTCCTGGTTTCCGCGCGCACCTCGGGTGCAGTGGACGACGAAGCAGGCATCTCGCTGTTCCTCGTGCCCGCCAAGACCGCGGGCCTCACGGTGCGCGGCTGCCCCTCGATCGACGGTGGCCGGGTCGCCGAGCTCGCGTTCGACGGCGTCAAGCTGGGCGCCGATGCGCTGCTCGGCACCGAAGGCCAGGGCCACGCCACGCTGGAACGCGCCATCGGCCGTGGCGTGCTCGCGCTGTGCGCCGAAGCGCTGGGCGCGATGGAAGCCGCCAAGACCGCCACGCTGGAATACCTGCGCACGCGCAAGCAGTTCGGCATTCTCATCGGCAGCTTCCAGGCGCTGCAGCACCGCATGGCCGATCTGCTGCTCGAGATCGAACAGGCCCGCTCGGCCGTGATCAACGCCGCGGCTGCCATCGACGGCTCGGACCGCGTGGCGCGCGAGCGCGCGCTCTCGGCCGCCAAGTTCAGCATCGGCCGCATCGGTGCGCTGGTGGCGGAAGAAAGCATCCAGATGCATGGCGGCATCGGCATGACGTGGGAGCTGCCCCTGCCCCATTACGCCAAGCGCCTCGTGATGATCGACCACCAACTGGGCGACGAAGATCACCACCTGCAGCGCTACATCGCCCTGGGCAAAGAGTCCGGCAAGGAGCTGGCGGCATGAGCGACAACAAGACTGTGCTGATCTCGCAGGAAGGCGCCGTCCGCATCCTGACCAACAGCAACCCCGCCGCGCGCAACGCGATCACGCCGACGCTGTACGCCGAGCTCTCGGCCGCGCTCGCCGATGCGCAGAACGACCCCGAGGTCGGCGCCATCGTCTTCACCGGCGCGGGCGATTTCTTCTGCTCCGGCGGCGACCTCAACCTGCTGGCCAAGCGGCGCGAGCTGCCGGCGGCCGAGCGCCGCGAGATTCTCGAAGGCCTCAACAACCTGATCCGCGCGCTGCGCGACTGCAGCAAGCCCGTGATCGCGGCCGTGGAAGGCGGCGCGGCCGGCGCAGGCCTGTCGATGGCGCTGGCCTGCGACATGCTCGTGTCGGCGCGCGATGCCTTCTACACAGTCGCCTACGTGAAGGTCGGCCTCACGCCGGACGGTGGCGCCACGGCCTTCCTCGCGGAGTTCGTCTCGCGCCAGGTGCTGACCGAGATGTGCCTGACCGGCGACCGCATGCCGGCCGAGCGCCTGCATGCGCTGGGCGCCGTCAACCGCCTCACCGACAAGGGCGCCGCGCTGGCCGAGGCCATCGCGCTCGCGGCCAAGGTCGCGACCGGTCCGCAGCGCGCGAGCGCACGCATCAAGACGCTGTGCCGCCAGGCGCACCACGCCACGCTCGAAGAGCAGCTCGACGCCGAGGCCGTGTTCATGGTCGAGTCGCAGGGCGACGCCGAATCGGCCGAGGGCATCGGTGCGTTCCTCGGCAAGCGCAGCGCCGATTTCGTCGCGCTGCGCCGCCGCAAGCAGGCCGCGTCCTGACGCGCGCCGTGCCCATTCCTCCAGGCCCTTGCGCGCGGGTGCAGGAGTTTTCAATCTTTCCGGAGTTGCCATGTCCTCGCTGAATTCCTCGCTGCCGCTGGCCGGCGTGCGCGTCCTCGACTTGTCCCGCATCCTCGCGGGGCCCTGGTGCGGCATGGTGCTGGCCGACATGGGCGCCGAGGTCATCAAGGTCGAGCACCCGGGCCGCGGCGACGACACGCGCGACTGGGGCCTGCGCGTCGGCAAGACCGAGACGGCCTACTTCAACAGCGTGAACCGCAACAAGCGCTCGGTCACGCTCGACCTGCAGACGCCCGAAGGCCAGCAGCTCGCACGCGATCTCGCGAAGCAGTGCGACGTGGTGATCCAGAACTTCAAGTTCGGCGGCATCGACAAGCTGGGCCTCGGCTACGAGCAGTTGAGCAAGGAGCAGCCGGGTCTCATCTACTGCTCGATCTCGGGCTACGACCGCACCGGCCCCGAAGCCGCGCGGCCGGGCTACGACCTCGTCGTTCAAGGCGAGGCGGGCTTGATGGCGCTCAACGGCGAAGCCAATCAGCCGCCGCTGAAGTTCGGCGTGGCCGCGGTCGACCTGTTCACCGGCATGTACTCGGCGCAGGCCATCCTGGCCGCGCTCTACCAGCGCGAGAAGACCGGCAAGGGCCGGCATGTGGAGATGGCGCTGTTCGACTGCGGGCTGATGATCACCGCCTACTACGGCCTCGAGGCGCTGCTGATGGGCGAAGACCCGCCGCGCTACGGCAACTCGCATCCGTCGATCGTGCCGTACGGCGTGTTCGATGCAGCCGACGGCCCGCTCGTCATCACCGTGGGCAACAACTCGCAGTTCGCCCGCTTCTGCACCGATGTGATCGAACGGCCCGACCTCGCGGCCGACGAGCGCTTCAAGACCAACATCCTGCGCTCGGCCAACCGCGCGGTGCTGCTGCCCGAGCTGCATGCCGAGCTGGCGAAGCGCCAGCGCGCCGAGCTGCTCGCGAGGCTCACGGCTTCGGGCATTCCGTGCGGCGAAGTGCTGGGCCTGCTGGAGGCGCTGCAATCGAAGCGCGCCACCGAGGCCGGTCTCGTCACCACGCAGCCGCATCCGGTGGCCGGCACGGTCAACGTGCTGGCGCCGCCCTACCGTTTCGACGGCGAGCGCCTGCCCGTGCGCAGCGCGCCGCCCACCCTGGGCGAAGGCACGCACGACGTGCTGCAGTCGCTGCTCGGCCTGTCGGACGAAAAGCTGGCGGCGCTGAAAACGAGTGGCGTCGTCTGAAGAAGACAGGCGTCCGAATTTCCAAAGTAGACAAGACCCAATGGCCTCCCTTTCCCTTCGCAGTCCCGTTCGCCGCGCACTCCTCTCACTCGCCCTGCCGCTCATCGCCGGCAGCGCCTTCGCACAGGCCTGGCCCGCCAAGCCGATCACGCTGATCGTGCCCTTCCCGCCCGGCGGCCCGACCGACGTGGCCTCGCGCATCGTGGCGCAGAAGATGTCGGCCGCGCTCAAGCAGAACATCGTGATCGACAACCGCAGCGGCGCCTCGGGCACCGTGGGCGCCGCCACCGCGGCCCGCGCCGCGCCCGACGGCTACACCTTCGTGATGCTGGCCACGCCGACGCTGCTGGCCGCGCACCTGTACGGCCCGACCGGCTACGACATCTTCAAGAATTTCACGCCCGTGGGCTCGGTGTACGACCTGCCGATCGTGCTGGTGGTCAACCCCAAGTCGCTGCCCGAGGTGAACAGCCTGCAGGGCCTGATCGCGAAAGCCAAGGCCGAAGGCGGCAAGCTCAACTACACGACGGCCGGTGCCGGCAGCTTCGGCCACCTGACGACCGAACAGATCAAGACCATCGGCAAGTTCGACATGCAGCACGTGCCCTATCGCGGCAGCGCACCGGCCGTGACCGACCTGATCGGCGGCCAGGTGCCCGCGATGTTCTCGGACCTGGTGGGCGTGCTGCCGCACATCCGCTCGGGCAAGCTGCGCGCCATCGCGGTCGGCTCGGGCCAGCGCGTGAGCCTGCTGCCCGATGTGAAGACGGTGGCCGAGCAGGGCTTCCCGGGCTTCGACGCGACCTCGTGGGGCGGCCTGCTGGCGCCCGCCGGTACGCCCAAGGACGTGATCGACCGCATGAGCGCCGAACTGAAGGCGGCGCTGGCCGACAAGGAAGTGCAGGACAGGCTCCAGAGCGTCGGCTCCTTCGCGGCCTACCGCACGCCCGAGCAGACGGGCGCGCGCATGCGCGAGGATTTCGAACGCTGGGGCAAGGTCATTCGCGACAACCACATCACGACCCAGTAAAACGGCAGGCGGCCGACGACCGGCATCAAGGAGACAGGCATGACAGACAACGACAACAAGAACCACAAGACCCCGGTCGGCGCGCCGTTCCGCCCCGCATTTCCCATTCGCAGCCTGGCGGACATCCACCGGCTCGAAGAGACGCCGCTGGAACAGGCGCTCACGGTGCGCAGCACCTACGAGATCTTCCGCAACGCGGGCCATGCCTTCGGCGGCAAGACCGCGCTGACCTTCCTGCGCACCGGCAACCCGGCCGACGAGCCGATCCGCTGGTCGTACGCCGAGCTGCTCGCGCGCATCCACCAGACCGCGAACATGCTGCACGCGCTGGGCGTCGGGCCCGACGACGCGGTCGCGGTGCTTTTGCCCGGTTGCCTGGAGTACCACCTCGCGCTGTGGGGCGGAGAGGCAGCCGGCATCGTGCAGCCGCTGAACCCGCTGCTGACCGACGAGAAGCTGGTCGCGCTGATGACCGCCGCGCGCGCCAAGGTGCTGATCGCCTACGGCTCGGACGCCGAATCGGGCATGTGGTCGAAGGCCATGCGCCTGCGCGGCCAGGTGCCCACGCTGACCACCGTGCTGCGCGTGGCGCCGCACGACGAGGTGCCGGGCACGGCCGGCACGCTGCCTGGAGCAGGATCGGACAGCGCGACCGCGCTGCCGAGCGTGGCGGAGTTCGATGTGCTGCGTGCGGCACAACCATCTGATCGGCTCGTGAGCGGGCGGGACATCGCACCGACCGACATCGCTGCGTACTTCCACACCGGCGGCACCACGGGCGCGCCGAAGCTCGCGCGCCACAGCCACGGCGCGCAGGTGTTCACCGCCTGGGCCAGCGTGCAAGTGGCGGGCATGAACGAGAACGGCATCTCCATCAACGGCTACCCGCTGTTCCATGTGGCGGGCGTGCTGCCGGCCTCGCTGGCGGCGCTGTCTGCGGGCGTGGAGGTGATCATCCCGACGACCTCGCTGCTGCGCAACAAGGAGGTGCTGGCCAACTACTGGAAGCTGGTGGAGAAGTACCGCCCGACCTCGCTCTCGGCCGTGCCCACCGTGCTCGCGGCGCTGGCCAACGTGCCGCTGGACGGTGCGGACATTTCATCCATCACCTACTGCCGCACCGGCGCCGCCGTGCTCTCGCCCGAACTGGCCGCGCGCTTCGAGCGCCTGTTCGGCCTGCACGTGCACGAGAGCCTGGGCATGACGGAGATGGCCGGCATCTCGACCATCACGCCGCCGGGCGTGGACGGGCCCGCGGGCTGCGTGGGCTTTCGGCTGCCGTACATGCAGATGCGCGTGGTTGCGCTCGACGAGAACGGCAATGCCAGCGACCGCGAGGTGGCGCCGGGCGAAACCGGCATGGTGCTGTTCAAGTCGCCGAACCTGTTCTCGGGCTTCGTGGACCCGGCCGACAACGCCAAGGCCTTCACGGCCGACGGCTGGCTCGCCACCGGCGACCTCGGCTGGATCGACAGCGAAGAGCGGCTCAACCTCACGGGCCGCTCGAAGGACCTGATCATCCGCAGCGGCCACAACATCGACCCCAAGACCATCGAAGACGCGCTGGGTGCGCACCCGGCCGTGCAGCTGTGCGCGGCCGTGGGCGCGCCCGATGCTTACGCAGGCGAACTGCCCGTGATCTTCGCGACGCTGGTGCCCGGTGCATCGGCAACGGAAGAAGAGCTGCTGGCCTTCACCGCCGCGCGCGTCGATGAGGCACCGGCCCGGCCCAAGTGGGTGTCGGTGATCGGCACCATGCCGATGACCAACGTCGGCAAGATCTACAAGCCCGAACTGCGCGCGATGGCCGCGCTCTACGTGGTGAACGCAGCCGTCGCCGAAGCCTGCGCCGAACTCGGCGTGCCGGAGGCCGCCCTGCCCGTCGTGAAGACCGAGGGCGAAAGCCTGGTGCACGTGCAGATCGACAGCGCCGCGGCAGGCGCGCTCGCCGCGCCGCTGCAGGAGCGGCTGCAGAAGGCGCTGGAGCCACTGCCCTTCAAGACGCGCATCGCCGCGCAGTGACCTTTTTCAGAACCCGTAGACAGAGACAAGCCATGACCTTCCGCCTTCCGACCCGCCGCGCACTGCTGCTGTGCGCCACTGCTTCCGTCGCCGCGCTGTGCATGCAGGCACAGGCGCAGAACGCCTACCCGAACAAGCCGATCCGCATGGTCGTGCCCTTCGCCGCCGGTGGCGCTACCGACGTGCTGGCGCGCGTGCTGGGCCAGAAGATGTCGACCGGCCTGGGCCAGCCCGTCATCATCGACAACAAGCCCGGCGCGGCCGGCATCATCGGCACCGACGCGGTCGCCAAGGCCGCGCCCGACGGCTACACCATCGTGCTGGGCCTGAGCAATTCGCTGATGACCAACGAGTTCCTCTACGAGAAGCTGCCCTACGACACGCAACGCGACCTCACGCTGGTCTACCAGATCGCGATGGCGCCGCTGGTGCTGGTGGTGCACCCCAGCGTGCCGGCGAAGACCGGGCCGGAGCTGCTGAAGTACGTCGTCGCGAACAAGGGCAAGGTCGCGTATGGCTCCTACGGCGTGGGCGCGTACCCGCACCTGGCCGGCGCGCACATGAGCTTGGCGACGCAGTCCGACATGAGCCACGTCGCCTACAAGGGCGAGGCGCCGATGATGCAGGACCTGATTGGCGGCCAGATCCAGATGGCCTACGCGAGCGCGCTGGTGGCCAAGCCGCACATCGACTCCGGGAAGATCCGCGCGCTCGGCGTGACCGGCGAGCGCCGCATGAGCACACTGCCCAACGTGCCCACGCTGGCCGAGCAGGGCATGAAGGACGAGGCCTATCGCGTGACCGGCTGGCTCGCCGTCGCCATGCCCGCGAAGACGCCCAAGCCCATCGTGGACCGCATCGCCGAGGAAGTGCGCAAGGCCACGCAGCAGCCCGACGTGCGCGAGCGCGTGGCGGCCATGGGCTTCGAAATCAAGGACAGCTCGCCCGAGCTCTTCGCCGCAGCCTGGAAGGCCGAGCGCCCCGTGTGGGAGCGCCTGATCAAGCAGTCGGGCGCGAAGCTCGAGTAACTCATTTCCTCATTTCTTCTCTTCTTCGTCATTCAAAGGAACAGCCATGAAGGTTCTCGTACCTGTCAAACGGGTCGTCGATTACAACGTCAAGGTGCGCGTGAAGAGCGACGGCACCGGGGTGGACATTGCCAACGTCAAGATGAGCATGAACCCCTTCGACGAGATCGCGGTGGAAGAAGCCGTGCGCCTGAAGGAAAAGGGCGTGGTCACCGAAGTCATCGCCGTCTCCTGCGGTGACGCCAAGTGCCAGGAAACCCTGCGCACCGCCATGGCCATCGGCGCCGACCGCGGCATCCTGGTGGAAACCACCGAAGAACTGCAGCCGCTGGCCGTCGCCAAGCTGCTCAAGGCCCTGGTCGACAAGGAACAGCCCCAGCTGATCATCCTGGGCAAGCAGGCCATCGACGACGACGCCAACCAGACCGGCCAGATGCTGGCTGCGCTGGCCGACCTGCCGCAAGCCACCTTCGCCTCCAAGGTCGAAGTCTCTGGCGACAAGGCCACCGTGACGCGCGAAGTCGACGGCGGCCTGGAAACCGTCAGCCTCAGCCTGCCGGCCGTCATCACCACCGACCTGCGCCTGAACGAGCCGCGCTACGTGACGCTGCCCAACATCATGAAGGCCAAGAAGAAGCAGCTCGACACCTTCAAGCCCGAAGACCTGGGTGTGGACGTCAAGCCCCGCCTGAAGACCCTGAAGGTCGCCGAGCCGCCCAAGCGCGGTGCCGGCATCAAGGTGCCGGATGTCGCCACCCTGGTCGACAAGCTGAAGAACGAAGCCAAAGTGATCTGAGGAAGAGAACGACATGACCGCACTTGTTATTGCCGAACACGACCACGCGACCGTCAAGCCCGCGACCCTCAACACCGTGACCGCGGCGCTGGCCTGCGGCGGCGACGTCCATGTGCTCGTGGCCGGTGCCAACGCCGCCGAAGCCGGCAAGGCCGCCGCGCAGATCGCGGGCGTGGCCAAGGTCATCGTGGCCGACGGCCCGAGCCTGGCCGAGAACCTCGCTGAAAACGTCGCCGCCCAGGTGCTGGCGATTGCATCCAACTACAGCCACATCCTGTTCCCCTCGACCGCCAACGGCAAGAACGTCGCGCCGCGCGTGGCCGCCAAGCTGGATGTGGCCCAGATCAGCGACATCACCAAGGTCGACAGCCCCGACACCTTCGAGCGCCCGATCTACGCTGGCAATGCCATCGCAACGGTGCAGAGCAGCGACGCCACCAAGGTCATCACCGTTCGCACGACCGGCTTCGACGCCGCAGCGGCGACCGGTGGCAGCGCAGCGGTCGAAACGGCCGAAGGCGTGGCCGACAGCGGCAAGAGCGCCTTCGTGGGCCGGGAAGTCACGAAGAGCGAACGCCCCGAGCTGACGGCCGCCAAGATCATCGTCTCGGGCGGCCGGGCGCTGGGCAGCGCGGAGAAGTTCACCGAGGTGATGGCACCTCTCGCCGACAAGCTCAACGCAGGCCTGGGCGCCAGCCGCGCGGCCGTCGATGCAGGCTATGCCCCGAACGACTGGCAGGTGGGCCAGACGGGCAAGATCGTGGCGCCGCAGCTGTACATCGCTGCTGGCATCTCGGGTGCGATCCAGCATCTGGCCGGCATGAAGGACTCCAAGGTGATCGTGGCGATCAACAAGGACGAGGAAGCGCCGATCTTCTCGGTGGCCGACTACGGGCTCGTGGCCGACCTGTTCACGGCCGTGCCGGAACTGGTGACCACGCTGTAAGAGGACCCGGCACCGATGAAGACCCGCATCACCGAGCTGCTCGGCATCCGCTATCCCATCGTCCAGGGCGGCATGCAGTGGGTAGGCCGCGCCGAGCTGGCCGCGGCCGTGTCGAACGCCGGGGGCCTGGGCATCCTCACCGCGCTCACGCAGCCCACGCCCGACGACCTGCGCCACGAGATCGCGCGCACCCGCACCCTGACCGACAAGCCCTTCGGCGTGAACCTCACGATCCTGCCGGCGGTGAAGCCACCGCCGTATGCGGAGTACGTGCAGGCCATCATCGACAGCGGCGTGAAGATCGTCGAGACCGCGGGCAACAGCCCGAAGGACTTCATCGAAGCGCTGAAGCGCCACGACGTGAAGATCGTGCACAAGTGCACCTCGGTGCGCCATGCACTCTCGGCGGAACGCAATGGCGTCGATGCGGTGTCGGTGGACGGCTTCGAATGCGCGGGCCACCCCGGCGAGGACGACGTGCCCGGCCTGGTGCTGCTGCCGGTCGCGGCGCGCAAGCTGCGCATTCCGATCATCGCCTCGGGCGGCATTGCCGACGGGCGCGGCATGGCCGCCGCGCTGGCGCTGGGCGCCGAGGGCGTGAACATGGGCACGCGCTTCTGCGTGACCAAGGAAGCACCGATCCACGACAACATCAAGCAGGCGCTGGTCGATGCCACGGAGCGCGACACGAAGCTGATGTTCCGCACGCTGCACAACACCGCGCGCGTGTTCCGCAACGCCATCTCCGAAGAGGTGGTGGCCACCGAGAACCGTCCGGGCGGCTGCGAGTTCGAGGATGTGCGCCCGCTGGTGGCCGGCGCGCGCGGCCGGGCCGCGCTGGAGTCCGGCGAGGTGCACAACGGCGTGGTTTCGGCGGGCCAGTGCATCGGGCTGATCGACGACATTCCGACTTGTGCGGAACTGCTGGAACGCATGGTGCGCGAGTGTCGGGAGCATCTGGACCGGGCGCGGTCCTGGATGCACTGAGCCTTTCTGCTCGCATCCGGGGGGCGCTCACGCCGACGGGGTACCTTGCTCCGCGAATGTCCCCCGGCCTTCGGCCTCCTCCTTTATTTCGCTGCGCAAGGCACCCCATCGGCCTGAGCGTTCAGAGCCGCTGCTGACTGACACGACACGGGCCCATGAGGTCCGCGCGCGGCGCATTGCGGAAGCTGCATTTGTTGGCGGTTGCCGAGACTTCGTGCCGGATGGAGCGGCTACTTTGCCGGGTTCCTCTCTAAAGTGGATGCCCCTGTCACTCCATACCCCAACAAGGGAACAAGGAAGGCGCAACACACCAAGCCACCGAGATGTTTGAAGGCTGCTTGCCTCGCGGCAGGTCGTCGGTGCGAAAGCAGCGATGCAGATGCGAGGTATCAAAAGGCGACGGCCGAGGTGTAGCGAGCACCCCAGCCGTCTAACCAAGTTCGTGCAACAACCTTGGAAGGACGCACAAAAATGGCTACCAAGACTATAGCCCGGCCTCGCACGCCGGTAGCTTCCGAAGAAAACGCCCAAGACCCGGCGGATCTTCTCGAAAACACACTCTCTCAACTCGAAGCTCTTCTGTGGGTCTGCCACGGGGAAGAGATCGACTGGTCCAGCGGGGATGGGCCTCGGCAACTGAATAACCTGCTCTGGCTTGCGGCTGAACTCGCTCGCAAGGCTGGGGAGCTGTTTCAGGTGAGCGAGAAGGCGCGACGTGGGGCGCCTGAGGCTGGTGGGTAGCGGCTGGGCTGCGGGCTGCGGGTTTCGCGGCCCGCCTGGGAAACGAGGGCCGAAGCCTTCGTGACACAGGAGATTCGGCTTAGTTGAGCTTGCTTATGGGATAGGTCTCGGTAGCAGCTATGTGTTCCATGCTGATCGGATAGCTCAAGTGCTACAGAAAAAGCAGCCAATTTCGGTCTCTCACGACTGACAGTTGTCGACACGTTCAGTGCAGCAACAATAGGGCACAGGTGCTTGCGGGCTCTGAGCCAAGGTGGCGCGGTAAAGCCAAGACCTTAGAACAAATGTGAGGAACCGATGTCTTTGTCGTCTTCAATGAAGTACCTCTCCGAACGTGGCGTCGTCGTAACGGAAATATCACCGAATCGGTTCTCGCTCCATGTGGAGGGCAACCGCCACTCCATCTTGGCAGAGAGCTCCGAAGGCTTTCTCTTTAGTTGCTGGGACTGCGCCCCTGGTCCCGGCAAGGGCGACTTTCTCGCCACATTTAGCGAACTTGATGAAGCGCTGCTGGCCGTGTGGTACTTCTACTTCGGTGAACCTGTCCGGGTGGGTGAATGGCACGTGTCCATTCATCGGCATCCGAATTGGTCCTTGGGCAAGCTCGCATATCGCATCGCCAATGCCATCCATATCACCTCAAGGCAGTTTGAGGTGACTGCAGAACAGCGACGAGGCGACCTGATTGCGGTCGGATCATCCGCGGCCGGTAGGTCTCTGTCGGAGGATAGATACGCGAAAGCGCTCGGCTCGCAATTCATTGCCTGTTCGTCAGCTTCACTATCGTCACGGACTCTGATGCTGCGCCGAGATTTGGAAGAGGCTTACGTTGTGGACAGCCAGCAAGGACCCTAGCGACCGGAATCAAACCAGGAATTTTCGACGAAGGCATCTCGCGCTCCGGTCACGATTCGATTTCCTGTCAGGAGTTTGCGCAGCAGCGACTCCGTCGTTTGCTCAGTCAGAATCAGATGCTCGACAAAGAAAACATTGTGGAACATCAGGTTGTCGAACAGATCGAACTGTGCGGCATCCGGTAAGAGTGCCGCAAACTCGTTGCGCCGGGCCTGCAGCGTCGTCAGCGCCTTTTGGGCGTACTCGAGATCAGATGCTTGTTCATCGTTCAAAGGCGGACCCGGCTCCAGTCTCACCTGACAAAACCATCGCATCATGTTCCGAAGGGTGGCGCCGTCGTGGAGCCCACCGTAGTCGGAGAGGGACACCACGCATTTCACGATGTGTCGTCCATCCAGGCGGAGTTCTCCGCCCTCTGCGAGCCGCAAGCTGCCGTCGCGCATCAAGGCGATTTCATGCTTAGCCAGCTGATTGACACCACGCACCAAGCCACGAGCGAGATCCACCGCCAACTGGAGGCCGTTGCCAGCGTTTGTCTTGCGCGTGAGGCCCTTCTTTTTGAGTTCAAAAAACGCGATGACCTTGTCAGTCTCCAGGATCAGATCGATGTCGCCTGCGTTCTTCCCCTTGGACCCCAACACGTCTGCGCGTCGGCATTCGATGCCGAGTTCTTTCATGCGTGCCAGCATCCTCATTTCGAATGCGACCCCGATCTTTGTGCTGAGATCCTTCTCGACCTTGGCGTACAAACCGACCAACCGCGCGAAGAACGCAGGCCCAAGAAATGGCCGAGGTGCAATCCAGTACCGGTCGCCCGACGCTTGCGCGACGGTACATTCGCGGGTATCCGCACTGACGGCATCAGTGGGTACGTGATAGTTGCGATTGGGGCGGGCAAGAACGAAGGCATCCACCAGTGCGTCGCAGGCCGCATGTCCAACCCTCTGGACCAGCAGCTGCCTCAACTGGGAACGCTTGACAAAGGTCGATGCGCAACCGGAAGGCGCCAGGGACAGCAGGACGCGCCAGAGCTCGATCGCATCTTTATGCGTCCATCCTTGCCCCCGAATTCCACCGGCCTTTGAAAGCTCCTCAAACAGGTCTTCGAGGAGGCGCCCCATGTGTCCGGGGTCGCACTGCGGAACGGTGAAGAGCTCATCGTAGAGCACGACCCGCATCAGTACCTCGAGGCCTCGCGTCGGACGCGGTGGAAAGATCGTTTCGTAGGTCGAGAACGGCTCGACCTCGTAGAGCGCCGCCAGATGCGTTGCTGAAGCACCAATCGACACGGGTGTCGCCGCTCGTCGTGCACGATCTCGATCGCGCCCAAGCACCTTGAGTGCGCTGCGATACAGATGTCCGCATGGCAGAGAACGATCCATCTTCCGTCCCATCAGATCCGGCGTTGGATGAAAATGCACTCGACCCAGCACAGGGTTGAACCGCGCAGATAACCAAGCGTCCATGTAATGCATCGCGCCAGTGTCACCGAGCGCCGCCAGCGGACTAGCGGCCGTGGCTGCGAGGGCTGACCAGACGCCTTTGGAGTGCACGATGACCTGATCGCCAGAGAGCGGCAGACAAATGCCCCTGGCATTGAAGAAATGCACAGCGTTCGCGAAAGTGATGTCTGCCGCCCGCATCTGTGCAGATGTACTTAACTGCGGATTCTTGCGCTCGTTGTAAGTCAGCGCGATCCGGATGGCATCGATCCATTTCTCGTCGTCGGCGCACACCGTAGGGACGAGCCCTCGCTGCCGCAAGGCATCGCGCAAGATGTGGGCGATCGAGAAATAGGGCTCCAACGGCGTTCGGTCCAGCACACTGGCCAAAGAGATCTCCTTAGCCAGCGCGACCAATTCGCTGTCGATATCTCCGTCCATCGGCCGGCGGGCCTCGGGCACATCCAGCACAGAGTCCGGGAACCTCGACGCGATTTCGCCAAATGCTTCTGTGTAAACGTGATAGCGGCCGCTCGACATCGCAGGGAGGGCCAGCGCAACGTCCACGGCCTCCCGAAAGCTCTGCCAACGCGGGAAACTGTGCTTCGTTTTTGTACTCATCGAGCCTCGCTCTCGCGCGTTGCGGCTTCCTAAGCACTTTCCTCAGGTCGCAGCGTCGCCGCTTGTCCGTGTTGTGCCAGCATAGGGAACGGCCAGCTGCGGCCGATAGTACCCCTCGGACCATCGCCGCCATCGAACGTCAACACCAAGTCTGAAGCGAACATTGAACGCTGTCATACCAAAGTCGACCGCGGCCAAAACCAGTCCTTCAGACTTCTGCTTCGCCAGCGCCCGTCTCTCGCGAAAGCTCAGTAGTACGCCCCCAACACCTTCATCTGCAATCCGCCGCAGCGGTCGAACCCCCAACCTCGCAGCCGCACTCATCGTGCGCGGGGCATCGGGTGCTCCCCGCAGCGAAATAAAGGAGGAGGCCGCAGGCCGGGGGACATTCGCGGAGGGGAGTACCCGGTGGCCTGCGCACACGCCCCGAAGGTGCCCCACAAGCCAGTCCGCATCTGGCTGCTGGTGGTGGCGAATGCAGTGAAGGCAATTGCCGCGCGCAAGAAAGAAGCAGGCACCGCAGCTTGCTGCGGGCGCATCAGCCGCGGTAGCGGCTCGGGTTAGCGCCCGCCATTTTCTTCATCAACCGCCTCAGCGCCGTGGCGTCCTGGTAGCCCACGGCGCTGGCCACCTGCTCGACCGTCATGCGGCTGGATTCGAGCAGCGCGCGGGCGCGCCGCAGCCGCACGCCTTGTACCAACGCCTGCGTGCTCTTGCCGGTGACTTTCTCGATGTGACGCGACAGCGTGCGCTGCGACATGCAGAACTCGCGCGCCAACTCGCTCACGGAGGGTGCGTCCGGCAACGCCGACTCGACCCGTGCGGTGAGCCGCGTCACCAGCTCGTTGCCGTTGGCCAGCATCTCCGTCACGATGAACGGCGACTGCGCCTGGCGACCATCGATGAGCAGCATGCGCGAGACCAGATCGGTGAGCGCGCTGCCGCAACGCTCGCGCAACAAGTGCAGCATCAGGTCGGTCTGCGCGAACGCGGCGCCGGCCGTGACGACAGGGCCGTCGGAGCACACCATGCGGTCGGCATCGACGGTGCAGCCGGGCGCCATGCGCGCGAGCAGCGGTGCGTACCACCATGAAACGGTCGCGCGCCGGCCCTGGAGCAGGCCGGCGGCATTCAGCAGGAACACGGCCGAGCACGAAGCCGCGACCTGGCCGCCAGACTTGGCGTGGCGCGCGAGGCCCGCGATGGCCTTGGACGCGTCATCACTCTCAAGGCACCGGCGTATCTCGCCGGGCGTGTTGAGGCCGAGCCCCGGCACCACCCACGTAGAGCGATCGTCGCGGGGGCGCACGGGCAGGCGCGTGGTGTCCAGGCTCATGCCGGCGCGCAGTTGCACCGGGCCGCCGTGCACCGAGCACAGTCGCCACCGGGGCGGCGCGACGCCTGCGCGCGCAGCCATCGCTTCCGCGGCGCCGAGGACGTCCATCGTGACCGCCACGCTGGAGTTGAAGGCGCCGGGCAGTACCAGCACGGTGAAGTCATGCATCTGGATGTTGGCCGATAAAGCCTTAAAGGAGTCGAGTTGGACACTGCCATTCTGGCGAGGCCGAACGTCCAATACAAGCTTCACAGTTCCCTCAGGCCACATCCGCATGCCCACCATCCTCGTGAAGATTCCTCATGGCTCGTTTCCCGGCGAGAGCCGCGCCGCGCTGGTTCGCAAGATCAACGAAGCGGCAGCAGCGGCTGAGCAGATGCCCGACGAGCCCCGTGCGCGAAGCATGTGCTGGGTGCTGGTCGAGGAAGCCGCCGCCGGCGCATGGACCTGTGGCGGCGTCGACGCGACAGCGCGGCTCTTGCCCTGCACCGTGCTCGCGTACCTGCCAGCCGGTGTGCTCGATGACACATCGCGCGAGCTCTTCGTCGCGCGCATTCACGCATCGTTCGAGGAAGCACTGCCGGCGGACGACCGGCGCCGGCTCGCCACGTCCGTGGTGATGAACGAAGTGCCCGACGGCGCCTGGGGCGTGGGCGGCAAGGTCTGGCATTTGCCCGACTTCGCACGCAGCGCGGGCTATGCGCATCTGCAGCATCTCGTCGATTCGGCACCGGCCGCCTGAACACCGAAGGAGAGTCCCATGGCACAACGCCCCATGAACGAAGACGACACGCTCGACGACTTCACTCCGCGCCAGATCACGCTCGATGGCATCGAAAAGAAGGTCTACGTCATGGGCCGGGGCCCGGCCGTGATCGTGATGACCGAGATGCCCGGCATCAGCCCGCACGTCGCGCGCTTCGCACGCTGGGTGCGCGGCGCGGGCTTCACCGTCTACATGCCCTCGCTGTTCGGCCGGGACGGCGCGGTGCCCGGGGCCGAGGAAGGCGTTGCGGTGTTCAAGCGGGCCTGCGTCAGCGCCGAGTTCCGGGCCTTCGCATCGAACGCTTCGAGCCCGGTGACGCAGTGGCTGCGCGCGCTCGCGCGGCTGGCGCACGAGGAATGCGGCGGGCCCGGCGTGGGCGCGATCGGCATGTGCTTCACCGGCAACTTCGCGCTCTCGATGATGATGGAGCCCGCCATGCTCGCACCGGTGGTGTGCCAGCCTTCGCTGCCGATGGACGAGCCGGCCGGCATGAACGTGGCAGCCGACGAACTGGCGGCCGTGCGCGAGCGCCTGGAACGCGAAGACCTGACCGTGATGGCCTATCGCTTCGACGGTGACCGGTTCTGCAAGGCCGAGCGCTTCGCGGCGTTCTCGCAGGCACTGGGCGAACGCTTCGTTGCACGCGTGCTGCCCGACAGCGCCGCCAACCCCGACACGCCGCCCTTCTTCGCGCAGGTGGTGGCCAGCCCGCACAGCGTGGTGACCGCGCACCTGATCGACGAAGCCGGCCAGCCGACGCTGGCGGCGCGCGACGAGATCCTGGCGTTCTTTGCGCGGCGGTTGCTCGACGACCGACGCTGACCGGCGCTCGCGCTCTGGCAGACTTGCCCGGCAGGGCGCACCGTTCGCGCTCGCCGAGGAACCTTGTCATGCAAACCACGCCATCCACCGACGCCACGGTGCACACGCTCATCATCGACACCGACCCCGGCGCCGATGACGTGATCGCGCTGCTGTTCGCGATGGCGGCGCCCGAGCGGCTGCGCATCGAGGCGCTGACGACGGTGGCCGGCAATGTGCCGCTGGCCAAGACCTCGCGCAACGCACGGCTGGCCTGCGAATGGGCCGGGCGGCCGGAGATCCCGGTGTACGCGGGGGCCGAGCGCCCCCTGCGGCGCACGCCGATCTACGCAGCCAACATCCACGGCAAGGAGGGCCTCACGGGCGTCGACGTGTACGAGCCCGCCGCGCCGCTGGCCGATGGCCATGCGGTCGACTACCTGGTGCGCACGCTGCGCGCCGCGCCCGAGAAGAGCGTGACGCTCGCGATGCTCGGCCCGCAGACCAACCTTGCGCTGGCGCTCGAGCAAGCCCCCGACATCGTGCGTGGCCTGCGCGAGCTGGTGCTCATGGCCGGCGCGCACTTCAACGGCGGCAACATCACGCCGGTGGCCGAGTTCAACGTGTTCGCCGATCCGCATGCGGCCGAGGCGGTGCTGCTGAAGAGCGGCGTGCCCATCACCATGCTGCCGCTCGACGTGACGCACAAGATCCTCACGAGCGACGAACGCATCGCGCGGCTGCGCGGCCTGGGCAACCGGGCCGGCGCGATCGTCGCGGACATCCTCGACGCCTACGCACCCCAGGAGATGAAGCACTACGACATGCCGGGCGGCCCGGTGCACGACGCCACCGTCACGGCCTACCTGCTGCAGCCTTCGCTCTTCAAGGGCAGGCGCATCCACGTGGAGGTCGACAGCCGCGAGGGCATGGGCTTCGGCCAGACGGTGACCGACTGGTACGGCAGCCTGCACCGCACGCCCAACGTGAACTGGATCGTCGACGGCGATGCGCAGGGCTTCTTCGATTTGCTGACGGAACACATCGCGCGGCTGCCCTGAGCACTTTCGCGCCGCCTTTCACGCACTTCATCGCAATCCAGTGGCAGCCGCGCAGCGGCGCGGCCACCATGCGGACTCCATCGACACCGTCCAGGAGATTCGCGATGCGCACCGTTTTCCGCCAGGTCCTGCTGCTCGCCTCGGGCTTGCTGCTGTCGCTCCAGCTCATGGCCGCCGAAGCCGGCTGGCGCCAGCTGAGTCTTCCGGCTGCGGCGCCGGACGCCGCGCCCGTCGTGGTCGCGCTCTACTACCCGACCCAGGCCGCCGCCCGCGCCATTCCTATGGGGCCGTTCACGGTCCGCGTGGCCATCCAGGCGCCACCCGAGGAGCGCTTCAAGGGCCTGATCGTGTTGAGCCACGGTGTCGGCGGCACCGAACTGGGCCACACCAGCCTGGCCGAAGCGCTCGCGCGGGACGGCTACCTGGTCGCGGCGCTGCGCCATCCGGGCGACAACTGGCAGGACGGCGCACTGCTGCGTCAAGGCGCGGCGGCCTACTTCACGCAACGGCCGCAGCAGATCTCCCACGTGATCGACGTGCTGTTGAAAGACCCGATGTGGAAGGACCGGATCGCTGTCGACGCGCAAGGCCCCCGCATCGGCGCACTGGGTCATTCGGCCGGCGGCTACACGGTGTTGGCGCTCGCGGGCGGGCAGGCCGACCTGTCACGCATCGCCAGCCACTGCGCGAGCGAGCGCGCCGCCGACCCGATCTTTTGCGGCATCGGCCGCAACGCTGGAGCGCCGACCGGCACAGTGGCGGCCCCGGCATCGCCGCTGCTGCCTTCACTGCGCGACCCTCGGGTACGCGCGGTCGTGGCGATGGCTCCGGCCGGCGTTCCCTTCACGGCCGCTTCGCTCGCGGACATCCGCGTGCCCACGCGGGTCTACGAGGCGCAGCTGGACCGTTTCCTCGTTCCGCGCTTCCATGCCGAATGGGTCGCGCAGAACATGCCGGGCGCCGAACTCCAGCGGATTCCCGACGCCTGGCACTTCGCCTTCATGGACACCCCCTCGAGTGCGATCCCGACGGACGACGGGGACGTTCGGGCCGATCCGCCAGGCTTCGACCGCAAGGCGCTGCTGGCGCGGCTGGGCAGCGAGATTCCGGCGTTCTTCGACAAGGTGTTTGCGGCGAGCCCTGGCACGAAATAGATCGCGTGCACAGGGCCCGCCGCCAATGAAAAAGGGGCCGCGCTCTCGAAGCGCGGCCCCTTTTGCCTGAACCCGGCAGCAGCTTGTCAGTGTTGCAGGATCTTGTTCAGGAAGTCCTTGGTGCGCGGCTGACGGTTTTCCGGGTGGTTGAAGAACTCGTCCTTCGGGCAGTCTTCGAGGATCCTGCCGCCCACGTCGATGAAGATCACGCGGCTCGCGACCTTGCGGGCGAAGGCCATTTCGTGCGTGACCACCATCATGGTCATGCCTTCCTTGGCCAGGCTCACCATCACGTCGAGCACTTCGCCGACCATCTCGGGGTCGAGCGCCGAGGTGGGTTCGTCGAACAGCATCACGATCGGGTCCATCGACAGCGCACGGGCAATCGCCACGCGCTGCTGCTGGCCGCCCGACAGCTGGCCCGGGAACTTGTCCTTGTGCGCCATCAGGCCCACGCGGTCGAGCATCTTGAGGCCGCGGGTCTTGGCTTCGTCGGGCGTGCGGCCCAGCACCTTGATCTGCGCGATCGTGAGGTTCTCGGTCACCGACAGGTGCGGGAACAGCTCGAAGTGCTGGAACACCATGCCGACCTTGGAGCGCAGCTTGGGCAGGTTGGTCTTGGGGTCGTGCAGCGGAATGCCGTTGACGGTGATCTCGCCCTTCTGGAAGGGCTCGAGCGCGTTCACGGTCTTGATGAGGGTGGACTTGCCCGAGCCCGAGGGCCCGCACACCACCACCACGTCGCCCTTGGAGATGTTCACGTTGCAGTCGTTGAGCACCTGCACCGGGCCATACCACTTCGATACGTTCTTGATTTCAATCATTTTTTCGGACATTACTTTCTCTCCGGTTCAGCCACTCGGTCAGCGAATGATGGCGATCTTCTTGTGCAGGCGTTTCACCAGCCAAGAAAGGGCGTAGCACATGACGAAGTAAACGACGGCCGCGAGCAGGTACGCCTCGATCGGACGGCCGAAGTTCTTGCCCGCGGTCTCGAAGCCCTTGAGCATGTCATAGGCGCCGATGGCGTAGACCAGCGAGGTGTCCTGGAACAGGATGATGGTCTGCGTGAGCAGCACCGGCAGCATGTTGCGGAAGGCCTGCGGCAGCACCACGAGACGCATGTTCTGGCCGTAGGTCATGCCCACCGCCTGGCCAGCGTTCACCTGGCCGCGCGGAATCGACTGGATGCCCGCGCGCATGATCTCGCTGAAGTACGCCGCCTCGAACGCGACGAAGGTGATCACGGCCGAGATTTCGGAGCGGTAGTTGGAACCGACCGAACCGAACAGCGAATAGAACGATGCCGGCACCAGCAGGAAGAACCACAGGATCACCATCACCAGCGGGATGCTTCGCATGCCGTTGACGTACAGCGCCGCGGGCGCATCGAGCCACTTCTTGCCCGACAGGCGCATGAGCGCCAGCAGGGTGCCGAAGATCACGCCGCCGATGGTGGCCACTATCGTCAGCATGATGCTGAAGTAGAAGCCCTTGACGACGAAGTTGCTGATGACGTCCCAGTTGTAGAACGACAGGTCGAGATTCATCATGTCAGTGTCCTCCGCCGCCGCTGCTGGCCGAGACGATGAAGCCCGGCACGCGGGTCTTCTTCTCGATGAATGCCATGAGCCGGTTGATGGCCAGGGCCGACACCACGTAGCACGCCGTCACCGCGAGGTAGACCTCGATGCCGCGCGAGGTTTCTTCCTGCGCCTGCATGGCGAACATGGTGAGCTCGGCGACCGACACGGCGAAGGCGACGGACGAGTTCTTGAAGATGTTCATCGTCTCGCTCGTGAGCGGCGGGATGATGATGCGGTAGGCCATCGGCAGGATCACGTAGCGGTAGTACTGCGCGGTGGTGAAGCCCACCGCCATGCCCGCGTAGCGCTGGCCCTTGGGCAGCGCCTGGATGCCCGAGCGCACCTGCTCGGCGATGCGCGCCGACGTGAAGAAGCCCAATGCCAGCACCACGAGGATGAAGCTCGGCACACCCTTCATGACGGGAATCATGGCTGGAATCACGTGATACCAGAGGAAGATCTGCACCAGCAGCGGGATGTTGCGGAACAGCTCCACCCACGCATTGCCCAGCCGCACCAGCCACGGGCTGTCAGGCAGCGTGCGGATGATGCCGATCAGCGAGCCCAGCACCAGTGCCACGATCAACGCCAGCAGCGCAACCGACACCGTCCAGCCCCACGCCGAGAGCATCCATTGCAGGTAGCTCGGATATTCCCCCCCGGGGTCTTGCAGGAACACCTGCCAATCCCAGTTGCCCATTTGTATTTACTCCTTCTTCACCGTCTCTTCGAAAACCAGTCCCTTGAAAAGAAACGCCCACCGCGAAAGGTGGGCGTCATCACGCAGCGACGCGCGCTTATTCCTTGGTGACGTACTCTTCGGCCGGCTTGTCGTTCGGGTTGGCCCAGGCGTTCTTGGTGGCTTCGCCCAGCGGCAGGTTGATGACGACGTTTGCCGGGGGAATCGGCTTCAGGAACCACTTGTCGTACAGCTTGGCGAGCTCGCCCGACTTGGCCTGTGCCTTGATGCTGTCGTCCACGGCCTTCTTGAAGGCCGGGTCGTCCTTGCGGATCATGATGCCGATGGGTTCAACGGCCAGCACGTCCGGCAGGATCTTGTAGTCCTTCGGCGACTTCGACTTGGCGGCCAGGGCAGCCAGGATCGAGCCGTCCATCACGAAGGCGTCGGCACGGCCGGTTTCCAGCAGCAGGAAGCTGTCGGAGTGGTCCTTGCCGTAGACCTCCTTGAAGGTCAGGTTCTCGGCACGCTTCTGCTTGCGCACGGTTTGCAGGGGCGTGGTGCCGGTGGTGGTGGCGACCGTCTTGTCCTTCAGGTCGGCCAGCGAGTGGATGCCCGAGTTGGCCTTGACGACGATCTTGGTTTCTTCGACGTAGGTGGTCACGCCGAAGGCCACGTCCTTCTGGCGGGTGGCGTTGTTGGTGGTGGAGCCGCACTCGATGTCCACGGTGCCGTTCTGCACCAGGGGAATGCGGTTCTGCGAGGTCACGGGCTGGTACTTGACTTCGAGCTTCTTGCCGATGGACTTCTCGAGGTCCTTGATGATGTTGGCGCAAACGTCGTAGTGGAAGCCGGTGTACTGGCCGTTGCCCAGCGTGTACGACAGGCCGGAAGATTCACGCACGCCTTCGGTGATGGTGCCCGAAGCCTTGATCTTGGCCAGGGTGTCATTGGCCTGAGCGAAGACGCCGCTGGTGGCGAGCGCCGCGATTGCCAATGCCATTGCTTGTTTTTTCATACAGAAAACTCCTGAGGGTGACTGAAACAGATACAACTAAATTCTAGACATTCACATTTTGCGTGATACCCGGACCAACCCGGTGCATTCACACCCACGCTGCACCGGCCATGCGCATTGCAGCGCCAGCCTGGTGCGATCCTGCCTCCTGGCATTGTCCGACTTTCACTAAGCAGCCTTTGTGCCCGAAGGCTCGGCAGCCAGCGGAACCGGCGCGACCGACAGGCGCACCGGCTGCGTCAGGTTCTCGGGCACGAGCAGCGCGTCCATCTCGGCGCGCGTCATGATGCCCAGCGACTCGGCCACCAGGTCGATCGGCCCGCCCGTGGCGAGCGCGGTCTTGGCAATGAGCGCGGCCTTCTCGTAGCCGATGAGCGGGTTGAGCGCCGTGACCAGCGTGACCGATTCGCGCACCCGCTTGGCAAGGAACTCGCGGTTGGCCTCGATGCCGACGACGCAGTTCTTCTCCAGCGTGCTGCAGGCCCGGCTCAGGTGCTGGATGCTCTTGAACAGGCTCCAGCCCATGATCGGTTCGAAGGCGTTGAGCTGCAGCTGCCCGGCCTCGGACGCCAGCGTCACAGTGATGTCGTTGCCGATGACCTCGAAGGCCACCTGGTTCATCACTTCCGGGATCACCGGGTTGACCTTGCCCGGCATGATCGACGAGCCCGCCTGCCGCGCCGGCAGCCGGATCTCGCCGAAGCCGGCCTGCGGGCCGCTGGAGAGCAGGCGCAGGTCGTTGCAGGTCTTGCTGAGCTTGGTCGCCACGCGCTTGAGCACGCCCGACAGCTGCACGAAGGCGCCCGTGTCCTGCGTGGCCTCGATGAGGTTGGCGGCCTGCTTGAGCGGCACGCCGGTCTGCTCGGCCAGGTACTGGCAGGCGAGGTTCGCGTAGCCGTGCGGCGCATTGATGCCGGTGCCGATGGCGGTCGCGCCGAGGTTGATTTCCTCGATGAGGGCGCGCGCCTCGCCCAGGCGGGCCTCGTCTTCCCCAATCATGATGGCGTAGGTCAGGAACTCCTGGCCCAGCGTCATCGGCACGGCATCCTGCAGCTGCGTGCGGCCGATCTTGAGGATGTCCTTGAACTCGAGCGCCTTGGCCTCGAAGCTGCGGCGCAGCGACGCCATCGATTCGAGCAGCCGGTCGATGGCGAACCACAGCGCCAGGCGCACGGCCGTGGGGTACACGTCGTTGGTGCTCTGCGAGGCGTTGACGTGGTCGTTCGGGTGCAGCACGTCGTAGCGCGCCTTCTCGTGGCCCAGCTTCTCGAGCGCGAGGTTGCAGATGACCTCGTTGGCGTTCATGTTGGTCGAGGTGCCGGCGCCGCCCTGGATCACATCGACCACGAACTCGTCGAGCAGCTTGCCGTCGACGATGTCGTCGCAGGCCAGGATGATGGCCGCCGCGCGGTCGCGGTCGATGGCACCCAGGTCGGCGTTGGCGCGCGTGGCGGCCTTCTTCACGTAGGCCAGCGCACGCACCAGGTCGGGCATGGCCGAGATGCGGGTGCCGGAGATGGGGAAGTTCTCTACCGCACGGGCCGTGTGCACGCCCCAGTAGGCGATGGCAGGGATCTGCTTGTCGCCGAGGAAGTCGTGTTCAGTCCTGAAATTGGAGTTCATGGAGGTTCCTCGGCTTAAAAAAAAGCACGCGCAGGGCGCGTGCCGGGTCGTGCTGCTTGCAACGGCAAAAAAACTGCCGCGACTGTAGTGGCGCCGGTTCAAGGGCGCCAATGCCGTTTGCGGGGGGTCCTATGCGTGGCATTTATAGATTGTGCGTTGCACAAAATCCGGTCATCGACGCTGGGGCTGGGTGCCGACCAAATAAGACCATAACGCATCGGCCGTGCGTTTGGGCTGCAAGCCCTCGGCGGTCGAAGCCTTCGCAGCGCGGCCGCCACCGGCCCTGAGCGGGGCCGCCATGCCGGGCCGCTCGCGGTAGGCGCGGATCTCCATCGTCGCCTCCAGGCTGTCGATCTCGGGCGGCAGCGCACTCACGAGCTTGCGCGCCTTGATCTCCTTGCGCACCGCGCTCTGCGGCAAAAAGGCGATGCCATGGCCTTCGAGCGCCATGACCTTCAGGCCTTCGGCCATGTCGGTCTCGTAGACCCGGTCGAGGTGAATGGCGGTGCCCGACTCCTTGAGCAGCTGGTCGACCACGCGGCCCAGGTAGGCGCCGGGCGCATAGCCCAGGTACGGCAGAGGCTGGCCGGGGCGCCCCGGCAGCCGGTAGCGCGGGGCGCCCTCAGCGTCGGCCTTGACCCAGGGGGCCACGGTTTCCTCGCCGAGGCTGACCATCTCGTACTTGTTGGCGTCGAGTTGCAGCGGCTGCGAGGGGTGGTGATAGGCGATCAGCAGGTCGCAGCTGCCCTCGACCAGCCGCAGCACCGCGTCGTGCACGTTGAGCGCGATGAGGCGACTCTTGATCGGCCCGAAATGCTCGCGCAGGCTGGTCACCCACGAGGGAAAGAAGGTGAAGGCCAGCGTGTGCGGAACCGCGATCTCGATCACGTCCTGCCCGGCGGCGGAGTGGCCGCGCAGCATGGCGCGGGTGCTCTGCAGCGACTGCAGCATCTCGATGGCCTGGCCGTAGAGCGTCTGGCCCGCGGGCGTGAGGCGCGTGGGGTAGGAGCTGCGATCGACCAGGTCGGTGCCGGCCCAGCCCTCGAGCGCCTGGATGCGGCGCGAGAACGCGGGCTGCGTCACATGCCTCAATTGGGCCGAGCGGCTGAAGCTGCGGGTTTCCGCCAGGCTGATGAAGTCTTCGAGCCACTTTGTTTCCATACGCGGCGATTATGCGAGCGCCGCGCCATACTGGACGCCCCTCCTTTTCCCGCACTCGCCATGCCTTCAGCCGACGACCTGCTCGCCCTCAGCGCCACCGAACTCTCCCGCCGCATCGCCGCGCGCGACGTGTCCTGCCGCGAAACGATGCAGGCCTCGCTGGCCCGCATCGAGGCGCTGAACCCGCGCTTCAACGCCATCGTGTCGCTGCGCGATCCGGCGCAGCTGCTGGCCGAGGCCGGCGAGCGCGACGCCGAACTCGCACGCGGCGAACGGCGCGGCTGGATGCACGGCTTTCCGCTCGCGGTGAAGGACCTGAGCCACGCCGCAGGCCTGCCGACCTCGATGGGTTCGCCGTTGTCGCCGCGCTCGCCGGCACGCACCGACAGCCTGCACGTGGCGCGCGCCAGGGCAGCCGGCGCCATCGTGATCGGCAAGACCAACACGCCTGAATTCGGGCTCGGCTCGCACACCTACAACACGGTGTTCGGCATCACGCGCAACGCCTACGCGCCAGAGCGCAGCGCGGGCGGCAGCAGCGGTGGCGCCGCCGTGGCGCTGGCCCTGGGCATGCTGCCCGTGGCGGATGGCAGCGACATGATGGGCTCGCTGCGCAACCCCGCGGCCTTCAACAACGTGATCGGCATGCGGCCCTCGCGCGGACGCGTGCCGGGCAACCCGGACGAGGAACTCTTCTTCCAGCAACTGGGCTGCGAAGGCCCGATGGCGCGCACCGTGGAAGACGCGGCGCGGCTGCTGGCCGTGCAGGCCGGCTTCGACACGCGCGTGCCGCTGTCGTCGCCCAACGCCCTGCCCTCGCCCGATGCACTGCAGCTCGACGGCGACGGCAAGGGACTGCGCATCGGCTGGCTCGGCAGCGTCTGGCCCGACCTGCCTCTGGCGCCCGGCATCCGCGAACTCGGCGAGAAGGCGCTCGACACCTTCCGCACCATCGGCTGCGAGGTCGAGCCCTGCACGCTCGACGTGCCACGCGAGCACAACTGGAGCGCATGGCTGCGGTTGAGGCAGCTGCTGGTGGGCGGCAAACTGGGCGCCTACCGGAACGACCCGAAGCTGTTCGCGCAGCTCAAGCCCGAGGCGCAATGGGAGATCGAGCAGAGCCGGCACCTGGATGCGGCCTCGCTTTACCAGGCCTCGGTTTACCGCTCGAACGTGTACCGCGCGTTCCTCAGGCTGTTCGAGCGCTTCGACTTCGTGCTGGCGCCGACCGCGCAGGTGTTTCCGTTCGACGCGGAAATGCACTGGCCGAAGGAAGTCGCTGGCGTAGCGAGCGACACGTACCACCGCTGGATGGAGATCGTCACGCCGTTCACGCTGGCGGGGCTGCCGACGCTGAATGTGCGCGCCGGCTTCGGCGAAGGCGGGCTGCCGATGGGGCTGCAGCTGGCGGGGCCAATCCATGCGGACCTCGATGTGCTGCGGCTGGGGCATGCGTATGACCAAGCCTGTGGCTGGGCCGCTCATCGCCCCCCAGTATTGGTTTGACTCCCTCCCCCGCTGGGGGAGGGCTGGGGTGGGGGCAAGCGGCGCATCCATCGCGCGCCCTGCCTGCCCCCATCCCAACCTTCCCCCAGAGGGGGAAGGAGCAAGACGCTGGATGGAGATCGTCACTCGTTCGCGCTGGCGGAGCTTCCCATTGCCCTCCGGTCTTGGCTTGACTCCCTCCCCCGCTGGGGGAGGGCTGGGGTGGGGGCAAGCGGCGTATCCATCGGGCGCTCTGCCTGCCCCCATCCCAACCTTCCCCCAGAGGGGGAAGGAGCAAGGCATCAGATGGGGGTGAGGACGCCGCGCCCCGCGAAGTGCCCTTCGGCATTCGCAAGGAAATGGTCCACCGACTTCTGCGTCGCCTCGGGCGACCAGCCGGCCATGTGCGGCGTCAGCAGCACGTTGTCGAGGCCGACCAGCGGCTCGGGCCGCTTCGGCTCGCTCTCGTACACGTCGAGGCCGGCTCCCGCAATGCGGTTCTCGCGCAATGCCGCCGCCAGCGCCTCGGTATCGACCACGCTGCCGCGCCCGATGCTCACCAGGTAGCCCTGCGGCCCCAGCGCGTCGAGCACTTCGGCATTGACCAGATGCTTCGTCGCGGGTCCGCCCGGCGCGGCCAGCACCAGGAAGTCGGCCCAGCCTGCCATCGACTTCAGGTCGTCGAAATAGCGGTGCGCGGAGCCTTCCTTCGGCTTGCGGTTGTGATAGCCGACCTCCATGTCGAACGCCGCCGCCCGCTTCGCGATCTTCTGTCCGATGGTGCCCAGCCCCAGAATGCCCAGCTTCTTGCCCGACACGTTCGGCGGCTGCGGAATCGCTTCGCGCCACACGCCTTCGCGGCACAGCCGGTCGAGCTTGCGGAACTCGCGCACGATGCCGATCAGCAGGCCGAAGGCGTGATCGGCCACGCAGTCGTCGTTGGTGCCCGCGCCATTGGCCGTGGCGATGCCGCGCGCACGCGTCACCTCGAGCGGCACGCCCTCGTAGCCCGCACCCATGCAGCAGATCAGCTCCACCGCCGGCATGGCCGCGATCTCCTCGGGCGTGATGCCGATGACGCCGATGGTCAGCACCGCGCGGAACTTCTTGCCGTGCTCGGCGATGGCAGCCGCGCGCTGCGCGTCGCCGAAGGCATAGGTCATGTCGTAGACCTCGGCAATCTGGGCCTGGTGGGCGCTCGACAGGCTGTTGAGCACCAGCAGGGGAATCTTGGTCGACACGTGGGAACTCCTGAACGAAAAAATGAAATGGATGATCGCGCTACATCAGCGGCGCCGCTTCGCTCTTCTGCAAAGCCCACATCTGGGCATAACGGCCCTGCTTCGCGAGCAGCTCGGCGTGCGTGCCGCGCTCGACGATCACGCCGGCTTCCAGCACCAGGATCTCGTGCGCGTCGACCACCGTCGACAGGCGGTGCGCGATGACCAGCGTGGTCTTGTCCTGCGCGGCGCTCTTCAGCTCCGACTGGATGGCGCGCTCATTGGCCGAGTCGAGCGCCGAAGTGGCCTCGTCGAAGATCACGATCGGCGGGTTCTTCAGCAGCGTGCGCGCGATGGCCACGCGCTGCTTCTCGCCGCCCGAGAGCTTGAGCCCGCGCTCGCCCACGGTGGTGTCGTAGCCCTTGGGCGTGGCCGAGATGAAGTCGTGGATGCGCGCGGCGCGGGCGGCGGCCTCCACCTCTTCGCGCGAGGCGCCCGGGCGGCCATAGGCGATGTTGTATTCGACCGTGTCGTTGAACAGCACCGTGTCCTGCGGCACGATGCCGATCGCGCGGCGCACGCTCGACTGCGTGACTGCGCGGATGTCCTCGCCGCCGATCGTGATGCGGCCCTGCTGCACGTCGTAGAAGCGGTAGAGCAGCCGCGCGAGCGTGGACTTGCCCGAGCCCGAGGGGCCGACCACGGCCACCGTCTTGCCGGCCGGGATCTCGAAACTCACATGCTTGAGGATGGGGCGAGCGGGCTCGTAGGCGAAGCTGACGTCTTCGAAGCGCACGGTGGCGTCGGCGCCGGCCAGCGGCTGCGAGCCGGGCGCGTCGCGCACCTCGCGCTCCTTCTCCATCAGCACGAACATCTTGTCGAGGTCGGTCAGGCTCTGCTTGATCTCGCGGTAGATCACGCCCAGAAAGTTGAGCGGAATGTAGAGCTGGATCATGAAGGCGTTGACCATCACCAAGTCGCCCAGCGTCATGCGCCCGTCGACCACGCCCGAGGTGGCGCGCCACAGCATCAGCACCAGGCTGATGGCGATCAGCGCCTGCTGGCCGGTGTTGAGCATGCTCAGCGTGCGCTGGCTCTTGATGGCGGCCTTGCGGTAGCGGTCGAGGCTGGCGTCGTAGCGGCCGGCCTCGAAGTCCTCGTTGTTGAAGTACTTGACGGTCTCGTAGTTCAGCAGCGAATCGACCGCGCGGCTCTGCGCCACCGAGTCGAGCTCGTTCATGGTCTTGCGGAACTGCGTGCGCCACTCGGTCACCGTGACGGTGAACGTGATGTACAGCACCAGCGCGGCCGCCGTGATCCAGACGAACAGCGAGTCGAACTTCACGCCCAGGATGGTGAGCACCAGCACCAGTTCGATGATGGTCGGCACGATGCTGTAGAGCGACATCGAGATCAGCGAGTGCACGCCGCGCGTGCCGCGCTCGATGTCGCGCGTCATGCCGCCGGTCTGGCGCTCCAGGTGGAAGCGCAGGCTCAGCGAATGCAGGTGGCGGAACACCTCCAGCGCGATCTGCCGCGCCGTGCCCTCGGTGGCCTTGGCGAAGATCAGCTCGCGCAGCTCGCCGAACAGCGAGGTCGAGAAGCGCAGCAACCCGTAGGCCAGCAGCAGCCCGATGGGCACGATGAGCAGCGCCTGCGCCATGTCAGGCTTGGGCGTCATCGTGTCGACCAGGTTCTTCAACAGCACCGGCACGCCGACGTTGGCAACCTTGGCGCCCACCATGAAGCCCAGCGCCGCGGCCACCCGCCACTTGTACTGCCAGAGGTAGGGGAACAGACGGCGAAGGGTCGCCCAGTCGGAACGGTCGCTGCGCGCCGGCGGATGGCTGCCGGCCGTGTGGGGGGAAGGAAGGGCTTCGCCGCTGCGGCGCATAGGGGACAATCGTGGTTGCTTGTTTGTTCCAGATTGTGCCCATGTCAGATACTTCCAGTGCCGCCGCCGCGGCCACCCTCAAAAGCCTGCCCACCGACATGGAGCTGGTGCTCAAGGTCATTCCGATGCCGGCGGACTGCAACGCCAACGGCGACATCTTCGGCGGCTGGGTCATGGCGCAGTGCGACCTGGCCGGCTCGGTGATTCCGGCGCGCTACGCCAAGGGCCGCCAGGCCACGGTGGCGGTCAACGAATTCATCTTCAAGCAGCCGGTGCGGCTGGGCGACATTCTTTCGTTCTATTCGAAGCTGGTGCGCATCGGGCGCACCTCGGTCACGGTGACCGTCGAGGTGTTCGCCGAGCGCTTCCGCGCCCAGGGCGAGTACATCAAGGTCACGCAGGCGACCTTCACCTACGTGGCGATCGACGACAACGGCCGCCCGCGAGTGATCGAGCAACAGCCCTGAACGAGTTCAGACGCCCGGGTCGCGTACGCGCTCGAAGCGCTCGAACTCGCGGTTGACCCAGCGCCCCTCGCGGCGCTCGACGCGGCGGATGTACACGGTCTGCACGATGTCCCGCGTGTGCGCGTCGATCTCTATCGGGCCGCGCGGGCTGTCGAGCCGCACGCCCCGAAACGCATCCACCAGCCGCTCGCCAACCACGCCACCATGCGCCGCGGGCGAGGCCATCGCCGCGTCGATGGCCGCGAGCGCATCGTGGGCCGCGACCGCGAAATACCCCGGACGCAGGTGATCGCCGTACTCCGCCCGGAACGCCGACGTGAACCGGCGGTTGGCCGGCGACTCGTGCGCGAATGAATAGTGGTGGCTGGTGACGAGCCCGTCGGCCAGCTCGCCGATGCCCTCGAGGTAGTGGTCGTCGGTGGCGTCGCCGGTCGCGAGCAGGCGAATGCCGGCGTCGGCCATGCCACGGTCGCGCCAGAACTTCAGGAAGGTGGCCGGCATCTGCCCCGACGGCAGGAAGAAGAACACCGCCTGTGGCTTGAGTTCGCGCAGCCGCAGCATGTAGGCCGAGTAGTCGAGCGTGGCCAGCGGCACCCGCAGCATCGCGCCGACCCGGCCTCCACCCGCGGTGATGCCCGATACGAAAGCGCTTTCGGCATCGACGCCCGAGGCGTAGTCGGCCACCACGGTGCAGACGTCGCGCAAGCCTTGCTGGAGCGCCCAGCGCGCCAGCGGCAGCGTGACCTGCCCGATGGTGAAGGACACCCGCACCGCGAACGGGCAGCGCGCCGTGATGCCCGAGGAGGCTGCGTTCATCACCACCAGGGGCATCTTCGCCTGCGTGGCGACGCTGCCCACGGCATAGGCGTTGGAGCTGAAATCCAGGCCCGCCAGCAGGTCGACGCGCTCGCTTTCCACGAGGTCCAGCGCATGGCGGCGCGCCTGGTCGGGCGCGCTGCCGGGCACATCGCGCCGCAGCAGTTCGACCGGCCGGCCCGCGATATTCTGGTTGTGTGCCGCCAGCCAGACGGCCATGCCGGCATCGAACTGCCGGCCACCGCCCGCATAAGGGCCGGACCACGAACCGATGACGCCGATGCGCAGCGGGCGCACCCGCGCCAAGGCCAGCGAGGGGGCTGCCAGGGCACCTGCCAGCAAACCGAAAGTACGCCGGCGCGAAATGCGAAATGCTACTTTTTCAGTAGCATCATTTGCCTGCGGGCCGGGCGTTGCGGGGGTTCTTTTCTCTTGCACGCCGCGCAGTGTACGTATGCAGGCCCCGGCCCGGGAAGCGCCTCAGACCTTGGAGAAATCCGGCTTGCGCTTCTCCATGAACGCGCCGAAGGCCTCGCGCGCCGCCGGTTCGCGCAGCATGCGGCCGAAGCTCGCACCCTCCTCGCCCATGCGCTCCAGCACGGCGGGCATCTGCGCCTTCTTCAGCAGGCGCTTGGTTTCCACCAGCGCGCTCAGCGGCTTGGCGGCGAGCTTGCGGGCCTGCGCCTGCGCGATGGCGTTGGCCTCGGTCGGCGGCACCACGCGGTTGACCAGGCCCACCTCCAGCGCGGCCTCGGCCATGAAGGGCTCGCCCAGCAACAGCGCCTCGGCCGCACGGTGGTAACCCAGCATCTGCGGCACCAGCAGGCTGGACGCCGCTTCGGGGCACAGGCCGAGGTTCACGAAGGGCATCGAGAAGGCGGCGTTGTCGCCCGCGTAGACCAGGTCGCAGTGGAACAGCATCGTGGTGCCGATGCCCACGGCCGGGCCGCACACGGCCGCGACGATGGGCTTGGGGAAGGTCGCGATGCCGCGCAGGAAGCGGAACACCGGCGACTCCTGCGTGGACGGCGGGGCGTTGAGGAAGTCGCCGATGTCGTTGCCCGCGCTGAAGATCGTCGGGTCGCCCTGGATCAGCACGCAGCGCACGGCCGCATCGCTCTCGGCGGTGGCCAGCGCATCGGCCAGTTCGGCGTACATGCCGCTGGTGATCGAGTTCTTCTTGTCGACGCGGTTGAAAGTGAGGGTCATCACACCGGCTTCGGTGTGGACGAGGATGTCGCTCATGGGTGGTCCTTGGATGAATGGATGGATTGGCGCCGCAGTCAGGCGCAAAGGGCTTCGCGGACGAAATCGAGGCGGTCTTGCCCCCAGAACATCTCGCTGCCGACGAACATGGTGGGAGCGCCGAACACGCCGCGCTCCACGGCTTCCTGTGTGACGGCCTTGAGGCGGTCCTTGGTTTCCTGCGCCCCGGCCAGCGCGAGCAGGCCCGCGGCGTCGAAGCCCGCATTCTGCAAGACGGCACCGACGATTGCCGGGTCGTTGAGATTCTTCGGCTCGACCCACATCGCGTGGAAGACCGCGTCGACATACGCACCGAAGCGCGCCGGCTCCTTCATCTGGATGCCGGTAGCGCCGCGCATCAGCAGCAGCGTGTTGATGGGGAAATGCGGGTTGTGCACGAAAGGCACGCCGTAGCGCTTCGCGAAGCGCTGCAGGTCGACGGTCATGTACGGGCCCTTGGGCTTGATCTCGGCGGGCGAATGGTTGCCCGTGGCCTGGAACACGCCGCCCAGCAGCATGGGCTTCCACACCAGCTCGGCGCCGGTGTCGGCGCATACGTGCGGCAGCTGCGTTGCGGCCAGGTAGGCGGCGGGGCTGCCGAAGTCGAAATAGAAGTCGACGGATTTGGTCATGGGTGCCTTCTCAAGGGAGCTTTGCGTTCGAGAGCTGCTGTTCAGGGCGCGTGCACAGGCCACCGGGTACTCCCCTCCGCGAATGTCCCCCGGCTTCGCCTCCTCCTTTATTTCGCTGCGGGGAGCACCCGGTGCCCTGTGCACAACGAGCGCTGCTCTTGTGCTGGCCGATCAACAAGTGCTCTGATCGATCACGCTGGCGGGGTGCCTTGCGCAGCGAAATAAAGGAGGAGGCCGCAGGCCGGGGGACATTCGCGGAGCAAGGTACCCCGTCGGCGTGAGCGCGCCCTGAAGCACCCCAAACCCGGCGAATCGAACAGCAAGCCGTCATCTCAGAATTTCTCGGACCAGGGCCGCAGATCGAGCTCGTGCGTCCATGCATCGCGCGGTTGCGAATGCAGCATCCAGTAGCTGTCGGCGATGTGGTCGGGGTTCAGGATGCCGTCACTGTCCTTCAGTGCATAGCGCTCGGGGAAGTTGCTGCGGATGAACTCGGTGTCGATGGCGCCGTCGACCACCACGTGCGCCACGTGAATGCCCTGCGGCCCCAGTTCGCGCGCCATCGACTGGGCCAGCGCGCGCAGTGCCATCTTCGCGCCCGAGAAGGCGCCGAAGTTGGCCGCACCGCGCAGCGATGCCGTCGCGCCCGTGAAGATGATCGTGCCGCGATGCCCGCCTTCCGGCATGTCGCGCGCCACCATCCGCTTGGCCACCTCGCGCCCGTTGAGAAAGCCCGAGAAGCAGGCCATCTCCCACACCTTGAAGTACTTGCGCGCGGTCTCGCTCAGGATGCTCTCGGGCACGTTGGCCCCGATGTTGAACACCATCACCTCGATCGGCCCGACCGTCGATTCGATCTGCTCGACGAGCGCGACCACTTCCTCTTCCTTGCGCGCGTCGCATGCGAAGGCATGTGCGCGGCCGCCGTCGGCCTCGATCTGCGTCACCAGCGGCTGCAGCTTGTCGAGGCTGCGCCGCGTGACGCAGGTGGCGAAGCCTTCGCGCGCGAAGCGGCGGGCGATGGCGCCGCCGGTGGCGTCGCCCGCGCCCACGATGAGTGCGGCCTTGGTGAGCGCCATGACGGTCATTCCTTGTAGTAGACGATCTGATTGGACGTGGCGAGCAACGTGCCGCCTTCGCTCCAGAGCTGCGCAGCCTGGTCGAAGAAGCCGCTGCTGAACTGCTGCCCCGTCGCGCTGCCGAGCAGGTAACCCGTGCCGACCTCGGCCAGCTGCGCCGCATCGGCATGGAAATACGTGGTGATCGACACCGTGCCCACCGGCACCCGCGTGGCGCGGCGCAGCCACACGCGTGGGAAGAACAGGTCGCTCATGGCCGCGAGCGAGGCGAAGTCGAGCGCGCGTTGCTGCGCATCGCGCACCCAGAGCCGGCTCTCGCTGTGATGGCCGCTGCCGTCCCATTTCGAAGGAATGCTGCCGCTGATAGGCCGCATCTCGTACTGGCCGATCCACGCCACGCCCGACGGGCCGATGCTCATGCGCTCGACCATCTCGGGCCGCGGCACCTCGGGCATCGGCAGGTCGTTGCCGTTCCAGGTCTCGCGGCGCACGGCGGTCACCACGGTGGCGGTGGTCGTCATGTTCGGCGCGCCGCTCGGGCCGGCCTGCGTGATCTGCACCGTCCAGTGCTGCGTCGAGCGGTTGGTGCGCACGGCGGTGGCCTGGATGTCGAACGCGCCGGCTTCGAGCGCCGCCGCGTAGTTCACCGTGAGCGCGATCGGCACGCCGAGCAAGTCGGGATGCTTCAGCACCGCCTGCAGCGCCAGCGCCGCGGTGGTGCCGCCGAAAGGGCCGACCATGTTCCAGTAGTCGGGGCTGGTCATGCCCGTGAAGTGCCCCACGCGGATGTCGCTGTGGTGGATCGCCAGGGCCTTGTCGAAGGGGTGCGTGCTCGTCGTCATGATCGGCAGTGTGCCTCCGGTGGATGGCGTCACGCAGTCGTGTGCGGGACGTTGGCGTGCTGCAGCGCAGTAAGCGACGCCAGCCGATGCAGCTTGTCGAGCGTGCTCGGCCAGAGGCTCTGGCTGAACTGCTCGCGGAAGAAGCCGAAGTGGCCGATGCGCCGGGCCTGCACGTCGGCCGGCGCAATGCGCTCCACCGCGCTCGGCGCGCCGGCATAGAAGCTCACGAGGCTTTCGGTGCCGGCGAGCGTCATGAGTTCGTCGTCGGTCATCGACAGCGCGAGCACCGGGAAGCGCACGCGGCCGTAGCTGCGCAGTGCCGCCTCGCCTTCCGCGCCGACGCTGTAGCGCGGGTTCAGGCACCAGCGCCGCCATTGCAGGATCACGCCGCGCGGCAGGTCGCCGACCTTCTTCAGACGGCGGCCCGGGAAGTAGCCGCACAGCCGCGTGACCAGCGGCACGAGCACGAACCAGAAGTAGAGGATGCTGCGCTTGAGCTTGGGCGCGTTCTCGCGCCAGTAGCCGCTGCCCGCGGCGATGCTGACGAGGCCGTCGACCTGCTCGGGGCGCTGCAGGAAACCCGGCAGCTGCGCGCCGAGGCTGTGGCCCAACAGGTAGAGCGGCTGGCCGGGCAGCGCCGCCTTGGCCGCGTCGATCACCGACTCGTAGTCGCAAGCCCAGTCGAGCAGGTCGGCCTTGAAGCCGCGCAGCGTCGCGTTGCCGCGCGAGTCGCCCGAGCCCCGGTAGTCGAAGGTCCAGACGCGCAGGCCCTGCTGCGCGAGCCATCGCGCGAAGGGCTCGTAGAAGGACTGGCGCACGCCCATCGCGCCACCGATCACGATGCTGGCGCGCGGTGCGCCGGCGGGTTCGTAGTGGCGCACCGCCAGTTGCTGTGCGCCGCCGTCGACCTTCAGAACTTCCTGATGCATGCTCGTTTCTCCAAAACGGTTACGGCTCATTCGCCAAACACCGCGGAACCGGCTTCGCCGGGCCGCAGGTGTTGCCCCCTGCAAGGGGGTTGGCGCAGCGACACGAAGTGCGCGAAGCCTGGGGGTTTGCTCAAACCCTTTCGAAGATCCCCGCGGCGCCCTGGCCCATGCCCACGCACATCGTGACCATGCCGTACTTGAGGTTCTCGCGGCGCAGCGCATGCACCACAGTCGCCGAACGGATGGCGCCGGTCGCGCCGAGCGGATGGCCCAGCGCAATCGCGCCGCCCATCGGGTTGACCTTCGACGGATCGAGGCCCAGCGTGTTGATCACCGCAAGCGATTGCGCGGCGAAGGCTTCGTTGAGCTCGAACCAGTCGATGTCCTCGTGCTTCAGGCCGGCATAGCGCAGCGCGGCCGGAATCGCCTCGATCGGGCCGATGCCCATGATGTGCGGCGGCACGCCCTTGCTGGCGAAGCTCACGAAGCGCGCGAGCGGCGTGAGGCCGTACTGCTTCACCGCCTTCTCGCTCGCGAGGATCAGCGCGCCGGCGCCGTCCGAGGTCTGCGAGCTGTTGCCGGCCGTGACCGTGCCGCGCGCGGCGAACACGGTGCGCAGCTTGGCGAGGCCTTCGAGGCTGGTGTCGGGGCGCGCGCCTTCGTCGAGGTTCACCGTGCGCGTCTTCGCGATCGACTCGCCGGTCTCCAGGTTGGGCGTGCGGTCGGTCACCTCGATGGGCGTGATCTCGTCCGCGAACTTGCCGGCCTTCTGCGCCGCCAGTGCCTTCTGGTGCGAGGCGAGCGCGAATTCGTCCTGCGCCTCGCGGCTCACCTTCCACTGCTGCGCGACCTTCTCGGCCGTGAGGCCCATGCCGTAGGCGATGCCCACGTCGCCTTCGCGCTCGAAGATGGAGGGCGACAGCGAGGGCGAGTTGCCCATCATCGGCACCATGCTCATGCTCTCGACGCCGGCCGCGATCATCACGTCGGCTTCGCCGACGCGGATGCGGTCGGCCGCCATCTGCACAGCAGAAAGGCCCGAGGCGCAGAAGCGGTTCACGGTGATGCCGCCGACGCTGGTCGGCAGGCCCGCCAGCACGGCGCCGATGCGCGCGACGTTCAGGCCCTGCTGCGATTCGGGAATCGCGCAGCCGCAGATGATGTCTTCGATGGCCTTCGGGTCGAGACTGGGCACTGCGGCGAGCGCGGCGCGCAACGTGGTCGCGAGCAGGTCGTCGGGGCGGTAGTTGCGGAAGTAGCCGCGGTGCGACTTGCCGATGGGGGTGCGGGTGGCGGAGACGATGTAGGCGTCTTGAATCTGTTTCATGGATGGCTCCTGGATTTGGCTCCTTCCCCCTCTGGGGGAAGGTTGGGATGGGGGCAAGCGGCCGTCAATTCACCCAGTCGATTGACGATGGCCTGCAACACCCCTTCAAAATTGACAAACGGATCGTTCGATCCAAATCGCAGCACGTCGAACCCTTCAGCGCGCAGGAAGGCGTCGCGTCGTGCGTCATAAGCTTCTTGCGTCTGGTGCTGCGATCCGTCGAGTTCGACGATCAGCAAGGGATCAAGGCACGCGAAGTCGGCGATGTAGTTTCCAATGGGATGCTGGCGACGAAATTTCACCCCCAGTTGCTCGCTTCGAATCCCGCTCCAGAGCCTGCGCTCGGAATCGGTCATCTCGCGTCGCAGGACGCGGGCGTTCTGCTGTGCTTTGGGAGTGGATTGGTTTTGCATAGGCCGATGCCCCCATCCCGGCCTTCCCCCAGAGGGGGAAGGAGGAAGAGGGAAACCTCGTCAGTTACGCACCGGCTTCCCCGTGCTCAGCATCCCCATGATCCGCTCCTGCGTCTTCGGATGCACGATCAGCGAGCAGAACGCCTTGCGTTCCAGCGTCATCAGGTACTCCTCGGTCACGAGCGATCCCGCATCCACATCACCGCCAGTCACCACGTTCGCGATCAGGCTCGCGATGTGGAAGTCGTGCGCGCTAATGAAGCCGCCATCGCGCATGTTCACGAGCTGGCCCTTGATGGTCGCGGCGCCGCTGCGGCCCGCCACGCGGAAGCTGCGGCGCAGCGGTGCGCGGTAGCCGGCGTCGGCCATGGCCTTGGCCTGCTGCAGCGCCACGTACAGCAGCTCGTCCTTGTTCGGCACGATCACGTCGCTGTCGAGCAAATACCCGAGCTTCTTCGAGTCGAGCGCGCCGGTGCCCACCTTCGCCATCGCGGCCGCGGTGAAGCCTTCGGTGAGGAACGGCAGCAGGTCAGTGCCGGTGGAGGCCGAGGCGTTCTCGGCCGCGCGGCGCGCGATGTAGGTCAGGCCGCCCGCGCCGGGGATCAGCCCCACGCCGACTTCGACCAGGCCGATGTAGCTCTCCATTGCCGCGACCCGTTTGGCCGAGTGAATGGCCAGCTCGCAGCCGCCGCCCAGCGCCATGCCGCGCACCGCGGAGATCACCGGCACGCTGGCGTAGCGGATCTTGAGCATCACGTTCTGCAGCTCCTGCTCGGCACCCTCCACCGCGCCGATACCGGCGACCACGAAGGCCGGCAGCATCGCCTGCAGGTCGGCGCCGACCGAGAACATCTCATCGGGCGACCAGATCACGAGGCCCTTGTATTCCGCTTCGGCCAGGTCGACTGCGGCGCCCAGCGCCTCGGCCACGTCAGGGCTGATGGCGTGCATCTTCGAATGGATGCTCGCAATGAGCACTTCACCATCCAGCGTCCACACGCGCACATCGCCTTCGTCGCTGATCGTCGTGCCTGCCGTGTTGGCGTCGGCTGCATTCGCACCGAGCACGCTTTCCGGGAACAGCTGGCGGTCATGCACGGGCAGCTTGCGCTGCGGCACGAACTTGTTCTGCGACGCGCTCCACGAGCCTTCGGGCGTGTGCACGCCGCCGGCCTCGGCCACCGGGCCCTCGAACACCCACTTGGGCAACGGCGCGCTGCTCAGCGCCTTGCCGGCGTCGATGTCTTCCTGCACCCACTTGGCGACCTGCGCCCAGCCGGCTTCCTGCCAGAGCTCGAACGGGCCCTGCTTCATGCCGAAGCCCCAGCGCATCGCGAAGTCGATGTCGCGCGCGCTCTCTGCGATGTCGCCCAGGTGCACGGCGGCGTAGTGGAAGCCGTCGCGCAGGATGGCCCAGAGGAACTGGCCTTGCGGCCCTTCGCTCTCGCGCAGCAGCTTCAGGCGCTCGCCCGCGGGCTTCTTCAGCATGCGGCCATACACTTCGTCGGCCTTGGCGCCGGCGGGCACGTACTCGCCGCTCTTCAGGTCGAAGCGCAGGATGTCGCGGCCGGCCTTCTTGAAGAAGCCGGCCTTGGTCTTCTGGCCCAGGTTGCCGAGTTCGAGCAGCTTGGCGAGCACCGGCGGCGTCGCGAAGTTGGCGTAGAACGGATCGCTCTCGGCGTTGAGGTTGTCCTGCAGCGTCTTCACGACGTGGGCCATCGTGTCCAGGCCCACCACGTCGGCGGTGCGGAAGGTGCCCGAGCTGGCGCGGCCCAGCTTCTTGCCCGTGAGGTCGTCCACCACGTCGGGCGTGAGGCCGAACTTCTCGACTTCCTTCAGCGTGGCCAGCATGCCGGCGATGCCGACGCGGTTGGCGATGAAGTTGGGCGTGTCGTGCGCGCGCACCACACCCTTGCCCAGCGTGCTGGTGACGAAGGCCTCGAGGTCGTCGAGCACCTGCGGTTGCGTGGTGGGCGTGTTGATCAGCTCCACCAGGAACATGTAGCGCGGCGGGTTGAAGAAGTGAATGCCGCAGAAGCGCGGCTTCAGCGCTTCGGGCAGCGCCTCGCTGAGCTTGGTGATCGAGAGACCGGATGTGTTCGAGGCCAGGATCGAATGCTTGGCCACGTGGGGCGCGATCTTCCTGTAGAGATCGAGCTTCCAGTCCATGCGCTCGGCAATGGCTTCGATGACGAGGTCGCACTCGCCGAGCTTGGCGAGGTCGTCTTCGTAGTTGGCCTGTTCGATCAGACCCGCGTCGGCCACGTCGCCGAGCGGCGCGGGCTTGAGCTTCTTGAGGTTGTCGATGGCGCGCGCGACGATGCCGTTCTTCGGGCCTTCCTTCGCGGCCAGATCGAACAGCACGACGGGCACGCGCACGTTGACGAGATGGGCCGCAATCTGCGCGCCCATCACGCCGGCGCCGAGCACGGCGACCTTCTTCACTTGAAATCGAGACATGTTGCTTGGTATTTCTTGGATAGGTTGCGCGCAGGCTTGTTACTGCGCGCGGTTCCAGGTTTGGGTACGCCAGAACGGGCCCAGGTAGCCGCGCACCTCGAGCTTCTTGCCGCCCTCGATGGGCGTGAAGCTCGCGCGGTATTCCTTGCCGTTCTCGGGGTCGAGGATCTTTCCGCCTTCCCAGACGTCCTTGTTCTCGGCCTTCTTGCCGCCGCGGATGATGTCGAGGCCGACCATGGGCTTGTCCTTGCGGTCGTCGCTGCATTCGCTGCAGACCGCGCCGGGCTTGGCATCCTTGCCCAGCGCCTTCTCGATGCGCCCGGACAGCGCGCCGTGGGTCTCCGCGATGCTGATCTCGGCCTTGACCTCGCCGGTCTTGTCGTCCACGTTGCGCCACAGGCCCACCGGCGTGCTCTGGGCCACGGCCGAAACGGCCGTGACGGTGAACAGGATGGCTGCGAGTGTTGTTTTCATGATCGGCGACTCCTGGAGTTGAAGGAAGACGAGACGGAACTACCGCTCAGGCCAGTGCCGCGTCGGTGTCCATCAGCACCTTGCTGCCGGCGCGCGCGGTGCGCATCAGCGTCGCGGTCTCGGGGAACAGCTTGGCGAAGTAGAAGCGCGCGGTCTGCAGCTTGGCGACGTAGAACGGGTCGGTGT